>JACKQG010002392.1_pt1 | contig 24584 bp, 21 predicted proteins | sample 8237621 | NCBI WGS metagenome assembly JACKQG01 (sample SAMN15677084, study PRJNA649215) | marine metagenome | biome: marine; feature: Black Sea; material: saline water; isolation source: suspended particulate matter (SPM) from the Black Sea western gyre | collected 2013-06-09/2013-06-10 | depth... | reverse complement strand
AAGGTGAAGGTGAAGGTGAAGGTGAAGGTGAAGGTGAAGGTGAAGGTGAAGGTGGAGGTGAAGGTGAAGGTGAAGGTGAAGGCGAAGGTGAAGGTGAAGGTGAAGGCGAAGGTGAAGGTGAAGGCAACACCGGAGGCGGAAATGGTGGAAACCAAGAAAACTATTTCTTTCCGCAACATTCAACGTATCAGCCAGGAATCATAAAGCCCAGCCGCTACACCCAACAACAACTCGATGATCATACGAGTAATTATTACTACAACTGGATAACAAGATTCCTTTACCAAAAAGGCACCGAAACTGACGGTCATCCGCGCTATCGCATTTCATCCGGATGGAGTGAATTTGAGGCTACAGTTTCTGAAGGTCAAGGCTATGGATTAATTTTCACGGCAATGATGGCTGGGCATGATCCTGATGCGCGGGAACGCTTTGACGGGCTCTATGAGTTCGTTATTGACCACCCTTCCATGTACAACACCCACTTAATGGATTGGTATGTTCCACAACACGAAGGCAACGACCAGCATGCCAATAATTCGGCATTCGACGGCGACTGCGATATTGCCTACGCCTTATTATTGGCTGAAAAGCAATGGGGCAACGATTTGCGAATCGACTACGGTGCCGAGGCAGCCATGCGCATTGCCGCACTAAAGACCGTAATCGGCCCAACATCCTTATTGCCGATGCTCGGAGACTGGGTAGACCCAAACGGGTCGCCATTTAATGAACGCAGCGTGCGAACTTCTGATTTCATGATAGGACACTTCCATGCATTCGCTGCCGCAACTGCCGATCCTTTTTGGGATGATGTCATCAATGCCTGCTTAGCTACAACTTCCCAGTTAATTTCAAGTTTCAGCTTCACGCCACAGTTGATGCCCGACTTTATTATTCAAGATACCGCATCAACCTACAAGCCAGCATACGATTACTTTCTTGAGACTCAGCATGATGGCAAATATTTCACTAATGCCTTGCGCTATCCGCTACGCTTTACCATCGATGCCGTTTTTTCTGGTGACACCCGCACGCTTGAGCCAATGCAAAAAATGAATTCATGGATTTATAGCGCAACATTCAGCGGCCCGCACCGCATCGCCGCCGGGTATCACCTTAACGGCACGCCTATTTTGGGCGGTGGCGCATTTGCCACTGAATACATTTGCGGTTTTGCGGCAACCGCAATGACCGACCCGGCATTGCAGCCTTGGCTCGATGACATATATGATACTTACTACCAAGCTTCACTAGGGTACTATCCCGATTCTCTAGTGCTGATGTCTTTGTTTTTGCTAAGCGGCAACTGGTGGTTACCGTACTAAATATAACAGTCTTCGAACTCTAAGTAGTTATCAATATAATCGCGGACGCCGTCTTCGAGCGAAGTTGGTGGCTTACTGTAACCGGCCTCTCGCAGCTTGCTCATCTCGGCCTCGGTAAAGTATTGGTATTTGTCGCGAATCTCGATTGGCATGTCGACAAATTTTATACTTGGCTCGACATCGAGCGCCGCATAAACAGCATTAGCTAAGTCAAGGAAACTACGCGCTTCTCCGGTACCGGCGTTATACAAACCCTGCACTTCAGGATTATCCAAAAACCAAATCATCATATCGACGATGTCTTTAACATAAACGAAATCTCGCAACTGGCCGCCATCAGCGTAATCGGGGTGATGAGAGCAAAATAGAGTGGCATCTTCGCCATCGCTTATCTTGCCGTGCAGCTGATGAATTACGCTGCGCATATTGCCTTTATGGTATTCATTGGGGCCATAGACATTAAAAAACTTAAGTCCGACACATTGTGGAGGCAGAGAACCGCCACTGCGTAACACGCGCGCGATGCGACGATCGACAACGTGTTTCGACCAACCGTAAGCGTTTAGTGGCGCCAACCTAGACAGCGAGTCAATAGAATCGTCGTCGCAGAAGTTATTGCTGCCATCACCATAAGTGGCGGCAGAAGAAGCGTAAATAAAACGCACCTTGTTTAAGCCGCACCAGCGGAACAAATCTAAACTGAGGCGCACGTTGTTCTTGACAATAGTATCGACATCCGTTTCGGTGGTCGCAGAAATCGCACCCATATGAAACACGGCTTGCACATCGTCTTCGCGCCCTTTAAGAAAATCGAACAGATCTTCGGGGCGAACTACGTCGTACAACTCGCGCTTGGCAATGTTGCGCCACTTGTCGTCGCTGCCCAACCAATCAACCACCACCAGCTCGTCGCGTGGTTCGAGAGCTTCGAGTAAGTTACTGCCGATGAACCCGGCGCCGCCTGTGACAATAATCATGTACATATTCTAATGCTGCGCACAATGCGGCGCACGCAAGTACAATACCCCCCTATGAGTTCTGACAACCCCTTTCGAGATTTGTTCGCAAAAGCCGGCATTGAAGGCACGACCGACGACCCAGATTCACTGCCTGATCTTGATAAAGACGGCAATGAGATCAAAGAGGTTGTGTTGGCCTACGAACGCCGCCGCGGCGACAAAGTCGTCACAATTGTTCGCGACATCCCCGAAGAAAAAACCGAAGAGACGCTTAAATTCATCAAAAAATCTTTAGGCACTGGCGGCAGCATCGACGATGGCGTGTTAAATATTCAAGGCGACCGTCGCGCTCAGCTAACTCGGTTTTTCGAGAAGCAAGGCATTCGCGTTCGCGGAGAACGCGAGTAGTTTCAGGTGACCGAAGCCCATCCACCGCGTCACGAAACCTGGGACGGCCCCGCTCCTGGCGGTGTATGGCGAGCGCGTTTCTTTTTTCCATTCGCTTGCTTTTGGTGTTTTTTTTACCTTGCGTTCCTTGCCCTAGTTGTCGGAATTTTCCCAACGCGTTCGCGCAAATGGCGCACACCACTGATCCGTGCATGGGGCAAAAGCATGTTGTTCATGTTCGGCGTAAAGCTCGAAGTTCATGGTGCGCAATACCGCGACTTAGCAGGCGCAAAGATTTTGTTAGCCAACCACGTCAGCTTAATTGACTTATTCATTTATTCTGGCGAGTGGGCCGAACTTGGCTCGGTGATGTATAAGAAAGAGTTTCAGAAAATACCGTTGTTCGGCTACTTAATGCCGCGCCTCGGGTTTATATCTGTTGACCGAGAGAATCGCGAACGCGCGCAAGCCTCAATGACCGAGGCTGCTTCCCGCATTAACGACGACGGCGTTTCAGTATGGATGGCCCCCGAAGGCACACGTTCGCGCGGCAAAGGCTTAGGCAATTTCAAGCTCGGTGCTTTTCATATCGCACTCGAAACTCGTGCTCCTATTGTGCCAAGCGTAATGCGCGGGCTTGAAAAAATAAATCCTGGTGGCGGCATGACCTTACTAAGCGGCACTGTGCGCATCGATTATTTACCACCCATCGACACCAGTGATTGGCAGCGCTCAGACATGCGCGACAAGTCACGCCAAGTGCGCAATCAGTTTTTGCGCTACTTGCCACCCGCAGCCGGCACTAAAGATTACGACTCTGCACTAGAGTCAGAGTAATAATCTACGACTGCCACAAACTGGCATCTCCGCCATCATCGCCGATGATGCGCATCGGCTTACCACCTTCAACGCAATTGTATTGCTCGAGATCGGTAACGCCCATTAATTGCAATACGTCTTCGTCAATCAAACATTTGCCGTTTACATCTTTAGCATCGGCGGCCAAAATCGCGCCCACAGCATCAGCCAAGATATCGGCTTTGCGCCAATGCTCAGGGCCTCCGAGTTTGTGATTAATAGTTGCTTGCGATTCGATTGCTGTCGCCGGCCACAGTGCGCATGACTTAATGCCAGTGCCGTGAACTTCGGCGCCCATACCCATGGCTAGTAAACTCATGCCGAATTTTGACATGCAGTAACCCGTTTTGCCCGGCAACATTCGCAGGTCAATCGGCGGCGACATTTGAATTAAAGTGCCACGGCCTTGCTTTAGCATGTGCGGCAGCACAAAATGTGACGCCACAAAAGATGCGCGCGAATTAACTTCGTGCATTAAATCGAAACGTTTAGGTGGAGTTTCGACGATTGAACGCCAGTGCAGTGCACCAGCATTGTTAATCAAAATATCAATCCGCCCGAAGCGTTCGATGGCGGCATTCACCATGTTTTCGAGTTGATCGGCATCGCGCACATTAGTTTGCACAGCTAATGCTTGACTGCCAAGTGCTTCTATTTCAGCAACGGTCTCGTGGATAGACCCCGGCAAGCTGTCGCGAGAACGCACACTTTTTGCGGCAACCACGATGTCTGCACCAGCTCGCGCTAAACGCAAAGCTATATTTTTACCAATACCACGACTGGCACCAGTGATGACGGCAACTTGCCCTGTTAAGTCTGGAAAATCCATTTATCTTTAGCCCATTTTTGCAACTTCTTCGTCGCGCAATTCGCGGCGCAGTAATTTCATCATTGCCGATTTAGGCAAGTCATCACGGAACTCCCATTCGCGCGGCACCTTATAAGCGGCCAATTCGCCACGACAGTATTCTGCTAGTTCTTCGGCAGTAACCGACATTCCGGGATTGCATGCAATAAATGCCTTTACGGTTTCGCCGCGCTTTTCATCTGGAATACCAATTGTACAGGACTCAAACACCGCATCATGAGCAGTTATTATGCGATCAATTTCGTCAGGGTAAATGTTATACCCCGAAGCAATAATCATATCTTTTTTACGCCCAACGATTTTGCAGTAACCCTCTTCATCCATGGTTGCTAGATCGCCGGTGTAGAGCCAGCCGTTGCGCAACATGTTGGCAGTCTCGTCGGGGTTGTTGAGGTAGCCCTGCATTACTTGCGGACCTTTTACGATGAGCTCGCCAGCTTCTCCGACGGCCATTTCTTTAAGGCCCTCTTCTGGGTCGACAATACGTACATCGGTACTCGACAACGGAATGCCGATGTGCCCAATTTTACGATTACCTTGTAATGGGTTGGCCGTAACCACCGGCGAAGTCTCGGTCAGACCGAAGCCTTCAACAATAATCGCCCCAGTCATTGACTCGAACTTTTGCTGCACATCTTCGGGCAATGGCGCTGAACCAGAGAAACAATATTTGACCGCTGATAAATCTAGTTTATCGACACCTTCGAAATTATTTATCGCATTAAATAGCGCCGGCAATGCAGGAAATAACGACACCTTGTGTTTAACTAAATTCTTTATCATGCCAGGTATATCGCGCGGATTTGGCTGCAAAACAATTTTGCCGCCTACCGACATTGGCCATGCCATACACACCGACAATCCGAATATGTGAAAGAACGGCAAGGCTGCCAGTAGCACCTCTTTACCCTCTTCGACCCCGGTAAACCAAGCGCGCACTTGTTGAACATTGCTGCTTAAATTACGGTGCGTCAAAATCGCGCCTTTAGACAAACCGGTAGTGCCGCCGGTGTATTGAATAACCGAGATGTCGTCCATGCTGATGTCTACGCGGGGTGGAGTCGCTGCCGATGCGTTTACTAAATCGCGAAATTTGTGCACTGTAGTTTCGGTGGCCACCTTCGCGAACATTGGCGGATCTTGTTTTTTAAGTTTTAGCGGCGCCAATAAGTTTAATGGGAATTTTAGGTACTCTGGGATTGAAACGATAATGTAATGGCGCGCCGGCAATTTATCGCGCATCGCTTTCACCTTTTGGTCCCAGATAAAATCGCAAGTGATGGCCACTTCAACGTTGGCGTCATTCCATTGGTGTTCAATTTCGCGCGGCATATATAACGGGTTGGTCATTACCGCATGAGCACCAAGTCGCTGAATAGCTAAAAACGAAATTAAGGTTTGCGGGATATTCGGAGCTTGCACTGCCACGCGCGTGCCTTTAACCACACCCAGATTTGAGAGAGCAGTTGCAAAGCGATCGACCTCTTCTTTGAGTTGCGCATATGTAAATTTGCAATTCATAAACGCCAAGGCCTCGTGGTCGGCGAAATCGTGATTAGCTATATTTAAAAATTCGCCAACAGGGGTGTCGGTGAAATCGACCGCGGTTGGAACACCGTTGTCATAAGATTGGTACCATGCTTTGTCTGTCATGGCTTTAGCATAGCCATGCGCTAGTACTTAGGGCAAGGTTATTGCACTACGCCACTATCAATATTTGAAATCTGACCATATTGCAAAGCCTGAAACCAATAACTTCTGCCGCTTGCCGAGGCGGGCACATTAACTGACCAACTAATGTTACCTAGGCCATCACTTAAACCCGGCGACCCCAAAACTGCTGGAGCATCAAGTCCAAGAGTAACTGCAAGCTGTGGCACATACTGTGAACCGAGCCCTGAAAGTGAGTAAGCCATGTATGTTTGCTCTAGCGGTGCGCCCCCGCTGACATCGACTGTGCAGACTTGACCCGCGATGAAAGAGGTCGGCGAAATGTCGAGGTTGACTGGTGTACCATTACGATGCCCGTATATTTTAACTTGCCAGTTTTTCCAGTCGCCAGAAATATAACGGTCAAGGTCGGCAACGCGCATCTTCCATGAACCGATAGAGCTCTCGTCAAGATGGCGCACACTTGTAAAGGTATGGTAATTAATATCGTCGGAGCCATCAGTGTTCTGAATCATTAACAACGAATGTGTTCCGCTAGGTGCTACTAAATCGATCTCAAGATCGCCTATATAATTATGCAAGGCACGAACTGTAACTTCTACATGCTGAATAGTGATATCGTCGGTAATTGTAAAGTACTCGGTGATGCCAATCGGATCATTATCAGGAATCTGACGGTTAACATTCATGCGCCCTGTATCAATCACATATTCGATACCCGGCGAAACATATGTCTGTGCATCGACAACCGCAGCAGCGACATCAAGCGCGCCAAATCCGTAAGAATAGTGGATGTCGTGCCCTGCCGCATTTTGCGACCATTCGCCATTATTTGAATCGCACTTGCGCGCAGTCCGTGAAAGGATTGCCTGCACATCGCGCCAATCTAAATTTGGATTAGCTTCAAGCATCAACGCCGCCGCACCTGCCACCAATGGTGCAGAGCCTGAGGTGCCGCCATAGTTAAAGTTATATCCATTGTTGTTTGTTGTTGTAACCAACCCCGAAGAACCGCCATCGGATGGTGCCACTAGCAACAATGATGAACCATCTTCGCTGTAAGAGGATTTAGCATCGCCGTTAGTTAAGGCGCCGACAGCAATGGTATACCGACTGCCCGCATACGAATCATATTCAACGCGGTCGCCACTACCGCCGTTTCCGCCCGCCCAAGTGAAAATAATTCCTTTGCCACCACGGCCATTTTCTACAGCATCTTTTATTGCATCAAGCTCAAGGTCTGAAATATCATGCAACTCACCATCGTCAATCGGGCCCCATGAATTATTCTTTATTGTATGCGACTGATTGGCCCACATAAATGTGTCTGCATTCAGCAATGCCGACCCAAAAAGTTGCTCACTAAATTGCGATTGATAAGCAACTCCGGCAACTCCCAAATTATTGTTACCTTCTGCAGAAACCAATCCGGCTACACCAGTACCATGCGCACTTGAAATAAATGAAGTACTCAGTGACGCATTGTAATTGTTCAACAAATCAGGATGACTTTGGTCAACGCCGTTATCGGCAATTCCGATAACTTGACCCGCGCCGTAATAGCCGAGGGCCCAGGCCGCCTCAACATTAACGTCAAATCCACCGGTTGTATTGTTGGCCAAATGCCATTGATCGTCAATGTAAGTATCGTTTGTTAATGAGCGAGTTTCAAACTCTCCTTGGGCTGCATCAATGCACTGCTCGATACTTGGATATGACAATAGAATGTTTTTAAAAACAGCCTTTGGCACCCCAGCTGGCACCGGCACTGTATACCAATAATTAGGCAATGAAAATGATTGGTCGCTTAACAGCCAGTGTGGAATATTCTCTGAGTAAACCACCACCGTAGATTCGTCAGAACCTACCGTATGCCCAGCCTGAGCAAACATGGCTAGTATGATGGAAAACACTGTTTTAAAGGGTAAAATGAAAAGGATTTCTAGAGCATCCTCGGTAAAAGGATACTCTAGAAATCAGGGGAAATTAACGTTATTAACTGATTATTGCACAGTTAATGCTAAGACATTACTCACCTGACCAGCCTGGCAAGCTTGCATCCATACACTGCGTCCGCTGGCTGAACCAGGGATTGAAAGCATATAGGTTAAAGCACCAGCAGCATTAGTGAATTGAGGTGAGGTGGCAAGAGAAGGTGCTGTAATACCTAATGTAATGCCAAGAGCCGGCACGCTGTATGATCCAGTGCCTGCTAATGAGTACGCCAAATATGTTTTTGTATTTGCCGCGCCGTTGTCAACATCGAGAGTTGATGATGCACCGCCGACTAGACCATTAGTTGAAAGTGACATGCTTGCCCCGCCAGCATCGTGGCCGTAAACAGTGACAGTGAAATTACTCCAGGTGCCGGTAGTACCTGAGCGGCGGTCACTGATTTCTAAACTCCAATCGCCGAGTGCGTCTTCGCCGAAGTGGCGGTTGGAAGTAAAGATAAAGTTGCTGTAGTTGTTTGTAGTATCGTTACGATCCTTTGCCAACACAGAATTTTGCCCTGATGGTGAAGTTAACTTAATGTATAAATCGCCAACATCGCCGTGACTTGCATTTAGCTTAACTTCGACTGACTCAACAATAAAGCTACTTGAGATAGTGGCTGTGCGGGTTAATCCTACGGTGTCATTGTCAGGTATCGTTGTGTTAACGCTCACCTGTCCACTAGTTGCATTTTGCTCTGGCGGCAAGTTGACCCATGTTGACGCAAGAGCTGTTGCAGCTGTTGCATCGAGTGCACCGTAACCGTAGTTAACATTGATATCGTAACCTGCGGCTGATGTTGTCCAGTTTGAGTTACTGCTGTTGTTAATACGCGTTGATTCAATCATCACTGCCTGAACGTCGCGCCAAGTAAGAGCTGGATTTGCATCTAAAATAAGAGCAGCTACACCCGCACCCAATGGACACGCTGAGGACGTGCCGCCAAAACTTGATGTGTAAGAAGAACCGTTAGTAGTAGTGTAAATGCCACGGTTGTTGCCATCAGATTGAGCGACGACCAACATAGACGAACCTTGCTCGTTGTACCATGAACGCGTGTCGCCGTCGCCGATAGCGCCAACTGCGATGGTGTAACGACTAGAAGCGTACGGGTCGTATTCAACGCGATCGTTGCTGCCTCCGTTACCTGCAGCCCAAGTAAAGACTTCGCCCAAACCGCCACGTCCACTTGTGACTGCTGTTGTTAGGGCATTGCGTTCGGCTGATGACATATAAGAAATTGTGCCGTCATCGTATGGGCCCCACGAATTTGACTTAATAGTATTAATGTCGTTGCGGTAACCAAAAGCGTTAGATGTTGTCGAGGACGAGCCATAAAGAAGTCCGGCCCACTGAGAATCGTAAGCAGCGCCAACGCCACCACGTCCGTTGTTTGCTACTGCTGATGACACCCCAGCACATGAGGTGCCGTGAGATGAACTACTACTTGTAGATGAAGCTGTAGCATTACGGTTGGCCTGCAAATCTGGGTGGTTGGTTTGCACACCACCATCGATGATGCCAACACATTGTCCGGTGCCAGTGTAGCCGGCATTCCAGGCGCCTTCGATGTTAACATCATAAGTTGGCGCAATGACATTCACTAAATGCCACTGCGAGCCAAAGCTCGGGTCAGACGGCAAGGCGCGCGTTGATAAAGGGCGTAAGGCATCGATGTAAACATTTTCGTCGCCAAGATATGCATCTAGACCATTTGCCATATCAAGTGCGTCGCGCACACTATTGGTATGTACCAAGAAAAACCCTGGTGATCCTTCGAGGTTGGTAACCCAAGATTCGCCAATGTAATTAGCAAAACTCTCGACTTGGTTCGCAGATTCAGCTTCGACAATTACTCGTGAATAAAGCACGTAACCAGAGCTTGGCTCGGGGATTACTCCCTGCTTGCTGATATGGTCGTCATTGAGGCGTAGAGCATCTGACTGTAGGTTATCGAGGTCGTCGATGCGGAACACTGCGCGGTCGAAACCGAGATCAACGTATTGAAGAATGTCGTCTTGCGGCAAAGCAGGAGACTGTGCGCTTAGAACAGCGCTGATTAGGATGTTGCTTATCATGTGTGATTAAGGGTTTCTGCTGTAAAGGGGCACCTCCACTTTACGGCATAATTATAATTGTGCTTGAATAATATCCCTAAAATCATGCATCCGGCGCGAAAAACACAAAAAAACCTTGAATTAGAGGTGAAATACGAGGCTACTCGATCGACTGGCCCAGGTGGTCAGCATCGCAATCGTGTGGCTACTGCTATTAGAGTCACTCATTTGCCTACATCCGTATCTGCTATGGGCACAGAACGGCGCTCTCAGCTAGAAAACAAGAAAACAGCATTGTTTAGGCTGCGTTACAAGCTGGCTTTACACCACCGCAGCGAAATAGATGATGGCGATTTGTGCCCTCCTGCAGCCTACCAACCATCAGCAGAGTGGATGCGCAGACTAAAAGGGCAAAAAATCAAGGTTAGCCCGAGCCACGACGACTACCCTGCCTTGCTTGCCGAGGTCTTAGATCGATTGCGGATCGACCTTGACGAAATAAGCGAAACTGCATTGGCGTTCAGGGTTTCAAATAGCCAATTAATTAAGTTCTTGGCTGGCGACCAACATGCTTTACATGAATTAAATGAGCGGCGCAAAAAAAAGGGGCAAAAGCCGCTGCGAGGCTAAAGACTACGGGCAGCAAGCCCTCCTAGATAAAACAAAGTAAATCCGGCTATTAAATTAGCTAGGGCATAACCAAGTGCAGAAAACATTTGGTCGGCACGCCATAACAATGCAGTGTCTGCGGTGAAGGTGGAAAAGGTAGTAAGAGCGCCAAGAAAGCCTATAGTCAGAGCGCGCATAAGGCTTGGACTAAGGATTTCACGCTCTTTGCCGACTCCGATAATGACACCAATTAAAAGGCATCCTAGCGCGTTTGCTAGCAGTGTTCCCCAGGCAAAACCTGCGAAGTTCCAGGAACTAGTGGCCTGAGAAATTGCCAGGCGAAGTAGTGTGCCGAGTGCGCCGGCAACCGCGATTAAAAGTATTTGCGTCATGCGATTTGTATAAGCTTATTCTAGCAGAGATGGTTATTCTATAGCAAAGATGCCAACTGACCCTACCGTTTATCCTTTCGTCAATGCCTGTCTCAACGCGCTGTCCGCCGCGCTGCTGACACTCGGATTCATTCTTATTCGCCGCGGCCACGAGCGTGCCCACATAAAAGTGATGCTGTCAGCCTTTTTGTGTTCGGTGTTATTTTTATGCAGTTATCTTTACTACCACATCTCGTTCGAAATATTAGTCTCATTCGCCGGACCAGAATGGGCACGACTGCCCTACTTAATCTTATTAGGCAGCCACACCATTTTGGCCGCGATAGTTCCGGTGCTGGCAATTATTGTCATTCGCGCTGGCTTCGCTGACAATCGCGTGGTGCATCGCCGATGGGCACGCCGCTTATTCCCAATGTGGATTTACGTTTCAGTTACTGGGGTTAGCATTTACCTAATCCTGTATGTGTTTACTGATTCTGCCAAAATTGCACTGAGCGCCTAACATGTCCGGTCGCGACAACTTCTTTTACACACTAGCCATACTGCTGGCAAGTGTGGGTTTATGGCGCACGGTGCAAGGCCAATTTATTGCGCCCGACGCCGAACCGGTTTTTGTGGCGGCGAACGAATTCGAATCTATGCAACACGCGGCACTCGAAAAAGATTATGGGAAATTCACGCAGCCATTAGTTCCGTCATCATCTTCTTTATCAAACTCGAATCTCAATCGCGGACGTGATGTGTATGCAGTCAATTGCTTACATTGCCACGGGTCAGACGGACGTGCGCAAACTCCGACTGCCAGTTTACTCACTCCGCCACCTACTAACTTATTCGTTGGCCCGGTGCGCGATGTTGAAACGGTTTTACGCAACGGGATTGCGTCCACGGCTATGAGTTCTTTTGCTGCATTGAGTGACGACGATTTCAACGATGTGCGCGACTACGCGAAATATTTAGTTGAACGCGGCGCCGCCTGGAAAGCCTTAATGGAGAGCGTCGATGAATAATTACTCTTCGGTGTTGCGCCGCCTTAGCTTGGGCGCGTTATTCGTCACCATTGCTTTGACCTGTGGCATCGGCGGCACGATTACTTCGGCCGAGGTGGGCATGGCTTATCCTACTTGGCCAAACATAAATAGCGGTTCGCTGTTTAGCTTTTTTTACGACGAGCTGGCCGAATCGTTTGGCGCTGGCTCGGTGGTTGAACATACCCACCGCCAAGCTGCGAGCCTTACCGGTTTAATTATGCTGTTGCTCGCTGCTTACACCTGGGTTAAGCGTAAAGTTGTTGCTAGTGATGTGCGCAATTTAGCGACTGCTTCTTTGGCGGTAGTTATCGCGCAGGGATTACTCGGCGCGTTCCGCGTATTAGAAAATGATTATCTAGTAGCGATTTTGCATGCTCTCGGTGCGCAGTTAGTTGTGGCGATGCTGGTTGTGTTGTGTCAAAAAACATCGCGCAATTGGACTGATAGTTTTCCGGCTGTTGCCGCATCGAAACTAGCGCAACTAAAAAGCTGGACGACTCTCGCCATGCTGTTGTTGTTTGCTAATTTGTTTAGTGCTGCTAGTCTGCGCCACAAGCAAGGCGCCTTTGATGGACATTTGATTTTGGCAATTACTACTTCGTTGGTGGTCTTATATATCATTTACCTCATCAGCACCGGCCTAATAGAACACCCGCCGTTGCGCAAACACGCACGCGGTCTTGCGCATTTACTCGGCACGCAACTCGCACTTGGTGTTGCTGCCTGGGCGTTTTTATTGGGGCCGCTGATTGCATACCTGCCCAACGAAGATACGCGGTTTTTAGTGCAAGCATTAATCGCCACGGGCCACCTATTGTGTGGCGTTTTAGTTTTAGCCAAAACTACTGCCATTTGGTACGAAGTAAAAACTCGGTTGATCGCCAACGCCGATGCTTAGTGGCTCACCGCAAGACTGGATAGCGCTTGGCAAAATGCGCATTCAATATTTAGCAACTACGGCTGCGTTGATTTGCATGTGGGTTGCTAATCACGGCCAATGGGAATGGCTCATGGCTTTACATTTAGTGATTGGTTTAACAATGACCAGCACCGCTGCGGCGATCATCAATCAGATTATCGAAATAGATATCGATAAACGCATGCCGCGTACCTGCAACCGCCCACTGCCTACTGGGCGTGTGCGCAAAAAAGATGCGGTGCTTGCATCTTGGATATTAACTATTGTGGGTTGCGCGTGGTTAGCGGTTTTTCTGAATCCATTAAGCGCATGGTTAGCAATAATCATGATCGTGCTTTACGATTTTATTTATACGCCGTTAAAGCGCGTTACACCACTCAACACTTTAGTTGGAGCGGTGCCGGGTGCCATCCCGTTGCTGATCGGCTACGCGGCGGCAGGCAATGGCCTTGACATTTTAGCTGGCATTCTGTTTTTGATTTTGTTCCTCTGGCAATTACCGCACTTCTTTGCGATTGCATGGCTTTATCGCGACGATTACGAATACGGCGGTTTACGCATGCTGCCCGGAGTAGACAAAACTGGTGTAATTGCCGGACGCCAATCTATTCATTACGCACTCGCTTTGGTGCCGATGAGCATGGCGCCGAGTATGTTTGAGTTTACAGAGTCTTTGTATTTTTACGGATCACTAAGTTTGTCACTGATTTACTTAGCCTCTGCTTTAATGTTTCGCCGCAACCGCGAAACAAAAACTGCGCGGATTGTGCTTTACACTTCGATAGTTTATTTACCATTACTGTTTGCTCTCCTCGTTCTTGACTACCGTTACTAATGTCTGCTGTCCTCAACATTGAAAATGCGCGCAAGGCTTATGCCGAAGTGCAAGCGTTAAATGGTGTTTCGTTTAACATCGAAGCATCGCAAATCGTCACGCTACTCGGGCCAAACGGCGCCGGAAAATCTACGCTCATTCGCAGCATCAGCACGCTTGATTTATTAGACGAAGGCGCAATTACTGTTGGAGAATTCAATGTAGCAGATAATCCAAGCAAAGCCCGCGAACAATTTGGATATGCTGGGCAAGACTCTGCCCTGGATAAAGTTTTAACGGGGCACGAGTTTATGCGTTTTCAAGCTGGTTTAGTTCACCTGCATAAAAAAGATATCATCGCACGCGTCGATGAGTTACTCGCACGCTTTAAGTTGACTGATGCTGCACATCGCGCAATTGAAACCTACTCCGGTGGCATGAAGCGACGTTTAGACTTAGCGGCCTCGCTGATGCATAACCCAAAATTGTTGATACTCGACGAACCGTCATCCGGATTAGACTACGAATCACGTCGCGAACTCTGGAAATTACTTCTTGAATTAAAACGCGAAGGCACTGCGATTTTACTTGCGACTCACGACTTTGAAGAAGCCGAAGTGTTATCTGACAAATCGGTATTAATGGCCAAAGGTAATTTATGCGGGTTCGACTCGCCGAGTGAGTTATGCAATGACTTAGGCGAATGGATAATCGGGGTTTCATTAAGCCCGCATCCGCGCGAAGGTGATCGCGAAAAACTTGCGCAATTATTTAGTGATGTGCCAGGCAAGGTAATGCCAGAAAATCCTCAGTTTGCTGAATACGCAATGGCACTGCCGGTTAACGCCATACCTGAGAGTGGTGGCGACTGGGGTGATTACTTGACGCAGCAAGCGGTGGCGCAGGGATTAAAAATTCATGCGCTGGCTATGCGCCGTCCAACTTTGGCTGATGCTTATTTGGCTGCTACGAGTGAGGTGAATAATGAACTCTAATTTTTGGCAAGAAACGCGAGCGCAAACTTGGCGTTGGTTTATTCATAGTAAGCGCCGCCCGATTGTGGTAATCAGCGGATTAATGCAACCCATAATCTGGATGACATTATTCGTGATTGTGTTTAAAGAATCTATGGGCGATATCCTCGACGGCGATTACTTGACCTTCGTTACTCCTGGCGCATTACTGTTCACTGCATTTAATGCCTCGCTTAATGCTGGCGTGCCGATTTTGTTTGATCGCGAACTTGGTTTTTTAGACCGCATTCGTTCGGCGCCGCTTGCCGATCGGTTCAGTATTGTTCTGGCAAGTGCGATTCATATTGCGGTAATGACTTTACTGCAATGCCTGGTTATCGTGGCTGCCACTTCAGTACTAGGTGTCAGCTTTGCAGGCGGATTTAGCGGCATGCTGCTTGGCCTTTTAGTTTTGTGTCTTGTCATCCTAGGATTTACATCCTTGAGTTTGGGTTTAGCTTTTATGTTTAAGCGCCACTTCGAAATGCTCGCTGTAATTATGATTATCACTCTGCCAATGATATTTTTGTCCAGCGCATTTAATTCACTGGCACAACTTCCGGGGTGGCTAAGTAATGCGGTTTTGCTTAACCCTGTTACTATGGCGATAGAGCCTCTGAGGCTAGTCTATACTAATTCAGAATGGGCGATGTCAACCGCAATAAGCGATAGCCTCTTCGGAGAATTAAATACTTGGCATTTCCTCATTGGGCTTGTTGCATTTAATGTTTTGGCTGCTATTTTTTGCAAAAAGATTTTACGCAAAAACCTGTCTTAACGCTTTTTTAGAGATTTTGTCAAACTAACGGGAACTATAGCCGAGTTTTTCACCCTAAGAACTTACCAATGAAAGAGCCCCTTCTCTTAGCAAGCATTCTCCTTAGCAGCGCATGCTCATCTACTACTACGACGACTACCACGACTGCCAATGCGCACCCTCTCGCAGCATCGACGGTTGTCGACCGATTATCATCGGTTAAAATCGCTGACTTTAGCGATCAAGACATTGTTCGCGAAGTACTGTTGCGCAATCCTTCAATTGCTCAGGCCGCAGCTGTCATTTCGCAAGCAAAGTCGCAGCTTAGCTTAAGCAAATCTGCATTTTTGCCGCAGCTAAATTTGCATTACTCATATATGCAGGCTGATGCACCGTCGGCATATTTGTTTAAGACTATCGACTCTCGCAAATTTTCTCCCGGCACCGACTTTAATAATCCCGGAAGTTTTGACAATTACGAGACGTCGCTTGAGCTCGGCATCAACCTCTACGCTGGTGGCGCCCATGCATTATCTGAGAGAATGGCTGAGCAGCAAGTTGATGCTGCTCGACTGCAACAGCAATTAGTAAAACAAGAATTGACTGCGGCTACTTTGCAAACTATTCTTAATATTGAGCAAGCTCAACAAATGCTTGAGGTAAGCAATGCGGCTATCAGGTTAATCGCCGCGCAATTACTTGACACTGGAAAACATATTTCTGCAGGTGTTGCGTTGCGGTCTGATTTGTTGTCATTGCAGGCACGGCAAAGTGCAGCGCGCGACACGCAGCTTCAAGCTGTGCATGCTCTTGAATTATCAAAAGCGGCATTAGCGACCCTGCTAAATATTTCTCCTAGTGATTTACCGCAACTAGATGATTCTTCTTATCAATTGCACCAACAGTATTGTGGTCAAATACCTACGACCGACGACGAGGCTCTTGGCCAGGCTCAGTCGCAACATCCACAGCTACAAGCTGCGAATTTGGCACTAAAGACAGCCAAGCTTAACTTAGAGCGCACGGCGGCCGGCTCTGCCCCGAGTGTAAACCTGTTTGGGCAAACTTGGGTTGATAGCCCTGAAATTGGATATGACGACGCCGAGCTTAACTACTCAGTAGGCTTGATGATTGACTTTAATCTAACCGATGGCGGCGCTTTGGCTGCCCGCGAATCAGCAGCGCGCGCACAATTAGCAAATGCCGCTGCCGCGGCTCGCATCCTTCAAAGCAAAATCGCTAGCGAAGCACGTGCGGCATTTCTAAATTTGTCCAGCGCGCAATCTAGACTCGAAGTTGCTCGGGCCGGCACAGCACAAGCTGCCGAGGGCCTGCGTTTAGTCAAAGTTCAATACGACAATCAAGTAGCGACTATAACTCGCTTTCTCGAGGCTGAGCAAATGAATACCCAGGCTGAAATGCGCATGATTCAAGCGCAGAATAACGTGCGCTCTGCGCAAATCGAATTAACTCTTGCTACTGGCAATTTTAAAAATTTCTAACGATGAAAGCTAAACTAATTAAACCTATTGCAGTGATTCTAGTAATCTCTGTTTTAATTGCTATCTTCAGCGGTGACGACGACTTAATTGCACCAGATAAAACGGGATTAGTTTCTAGTGTTTCGCCGCCTAGCGTGTCATTAAAACTTGAGAGCACTTTGGTGAATGACTATGCGAGTGTAAGTGGTTACTTGGAAACCCAAACCGAAGTGCACTTGACACCGAGGGTATCCGCAACAATAGTTGACATCGCTGTAAGAGTTGGCGATGTAATTTCAAAGGGTGATGTATTGGTAACCATCGACCCACGCGATGCACAAAGTACCCTCAGGCAAGCAGAGTCTGGCTTGACTGCCGCAAAAACTGCGGCTGCCTTAAGTGCTCTAGATTACGATCGCGCCAAGTTGTTGCTCGACCAACAAGCTGCAACACAGCAGCAATTAGATCAGGTAACAGCTCTGCATAAGGCTAATATTGCTGCTGCAGACATTGCTGCTCGCCAATTAGAGCAAGCAAAAACCAATTTGGGTTATTACCAAGTTAAAAGCACTCTGCAAGGCGTAGTGAAGCAACGTTTTGCTGACGCAGGAGACCTTGCCCAACCAGGTAAAGCAATACTAATTTTAGGGTCAACTGATTCGCTAGAGTTTAAAGGTGCATTGCGTGAAAGCTTGCGTCCTTATTTGAATGTTGATGATTCGATTGTCATCAATACTGCCGGTGGTCTGCAGCGGGCGCGTGTTACTGCAATCAGCCCAAGCGCCAACGTTCAGGCACACAGCTTTGAGGTTACGGCACTAGTTGAAGACTCAAAACAAATAGCCGCTGGCATGCATGGCTCGTTCGAAGTTGTGAGCAGTCAGCGCCAGGCCGTGATTGTGCCAAAAAGTTCTCTTCGAATTATTGGGCAACTTCAGGCAGTAAAAGTCAAGGTCGGCGATCGTTGGTTGTGGCGTAACGTGCGCACTCGCCTGCACTCTACTGATGAAGTGGAAGTAGTTGCAGGGTTGCAGTCTGGCGATGTAATAGGACTAAGCTATGAGTAATAATAAACACACTCACGCCAAGGCATCCGGAGCTATTGCGGCTATTGTCGATGTCTTTTTATCCGGCCACATGGCAATTTTGCTTGCAGTCGCCGCGCTACTCCTCGGAGTTGCTGCAATTTTCTTAACGCCGCGCGAAGAAGAACCGCAGATTGTTGTGCCAATGGCTGACGTACATGTAATGGTTCCAGGCGCGAGTCCGAGCGAAATTGAATCCTTAATAACTACGCCTCTTGAACGACTGTTGTGGCAAATCGACGGAGTCGAACATGTTTATTCTGTTTCGCAATATGATCGGGCAGTAGTTACCGTGCGTTTTTTTGTTGGCGAAGATCGCGAAGACTCGCTATTAAAAATTCAAAGTAGTGTTAATGCAAATTTGAATAAAATAAACCCACAGGTTGCCAGCTATAGCATTCAACCAATTGAAATTGACGATGTTCCTATTCTCAATTTTGCGCTGTACTCAGACGAGTTAAACGACTTTGACTTACGCCGTGTAGCTGAAGAAGTACAATCTCGGCTCGACACGGTAAGCAATGTATCACAAACTCAAATCATTGGTGGGCGTTCGCAAGTTGTGCGCATCGAGCCAAATGTTGCTGCCCTTGAAGCCTATGGCTTAACCGTAACCGACTTGCACGCTTCGCTTAGTGCCAGCGACAGCGCTACCCCTGCGGGGTCAACGGTAAAAAGTGGCCAAGTTATTAAGGTAGACCACAATTCATTTATTGTCAGCGTTAGTGAGTTGCAGCAACATGTAGTAACTCAAGTTGGTGGCCGCTCTATTTTCTTAAGCGAGGTAGCAAACATTCACGACGGAGCTGCCACTATCAATTCATACACGCGCATCGGTTTTGGCCCAGCCAGCGTTGCAACAATCGGCGATCGCGGAGGTGAATACTCAGCTGTAACCATCGCCGTGTCAAAAAAGAAAGGGACGAATGCCGTAAACGTAGCAAAAAATGTACGCGCGCGCATGTCAGAAATCGCTGACGATGTTTTGCCTGACAACGTTAATTTTTTAGTAACTCGCGACTCTGGCATAACTGCAGACGGCAAGGTTGACGAGTTATTGTCATCGCTGATTTTTGCAATGATATCAGTTGTTGGATTATTAATGTTCACCCTTGGTTGGCGCGAAGGCCTGATCGTGGCTTTGGCAGTTCCAATTTCATTTTCTCTTGCCTTGTTTACAAACTTACTTCTTGGTTACACCATCAACCGCGTAACCTTGTTTGCACTTATTTTAACTTTAGGGCTAGTTGTAGACGACCCCATCACTAATGTCGACAATATTCAGCGCCACATCCTACGCTGTTTGCGAAGCGGGCGACGCGCAACTCTAGATGCTGTTGGAGAAGTATTACCTCCGGTAATAATGTCCACACTGACCGTCATTGTTTCATTCTTGCCGCTATTTTTTATTACGGGAATGATGGGGCCGTACATGGGGCCGATGGCTGGCACTGTGCCACTGACTGTCACATTTTCAACGATTGCTGCGCTGACCATTGTGCCGTGGGCTGCTTATAAATTACTACGTAAAAAAGGTGCCGACGGCGGTCACACTGAGCAAGCAAACGACACTTGCAAAATCACCAACTTGTCTAAAACTCAAGTCCTGTACAAAAAACTAATCTCTTATTTCCTAAAGAGCAAAGCTAGACGTTGGGGATTATTTGCGGTGGTGTTGGGACTAATGGGTGGTTCAATGATGCTTGCCGTAACGGGCAAGGTCCCAATGAAGCTGCTGCCTTTCGACAATAAAAACGAATTGCAGATTGTAGTGAACATGCCAGAAGGTACAGCTTTAGAAAACACCGATGCTTTAGTGCGTGAATTCGAGTCTTACTTGCAAACCGTGCCGGAGGTAACAAACTTTACTTCCTATAGTGGGCTCTATAGCCCGATTGATTTCAATGGCATGGTGCGGCATTATTTCTTTAGAGTGGCACCGCACTATGCTGACATTCGCATCAATTTAGTTGACGCCGATATGCGCGAACAACAATCGCACTCAATTGGCTTGAGAATTCGCGACGACCTAACCGCAATTGCAAACAATAGCGGCGCTGAAATTGCTTTACTAGAATCTCCACCAGGACCACCTGTTTTTTCAACAGTAGTTGCTGAAATAACAGGCGCACCAGATGCGAGTCATCAAGACTTAGTTGATGCTGCTGCAATTGTTCGTCAACGCATGAGCGAAGAGCCCGGACTAGTCGACCTCGGAGACACTGTTGAACAAAGCCGCCAACGTCTTGAGTTCCGACTAGACAAAACTAAGGCAGCACTGCATGGCATCCATGCTAGTCAAATTTCGGATACACTGTCTATTGCTATGACAGGCAGTCATGCGGCGCAACTTCATCGTGAAGGCGAGCGTCAGACTTTGCCAATTTTGCTTAGGCTTCAACAAGATGACCGTGACAATTTAGAGCGGTTAACAAGTTTGCAAGTGCGTGGAAGCCAAGGCGAGCTTGTCGCTTTAGGCGAGCTTGGTAGCTTTGTAAGCATGCCCCACGACACTCCGATTTATCATAAAGATATGCAGCGGGTAGTGTTCATCCAAGGCGAAATGGCTGGGCGTTCGCCAGTTGATGCGGTGCTAGCGATGACCGGTGAGCAGAAATTTGACAACCTACCTGGCAAGGCAAATGTCAACTGGGGAGGCGAAGGCGAATGGCAAATCACCTTACGAGTCTTCCGAGATTTAGGGTTAGCATTTGGTGCCGCGCTCCTCGGAATTTACATTTTGCTGGTTGCGCAAACCAGCAGCTTCGTGATGCCGCTATTAATAATGTCTGCTATTCCACTCACAGCTATAGGAATTATGCCAGGTTTTTGGTTACTGAATTCTTTGGTTGACGTGCCTGTTGGCGGCTATGCAACTCCAGTATTTTTTACGGCAACTGCTATGATCGGCATGATTGCATTAGGTGGCATTGTTGTGCGAAACTCGATTGTACTAATCGAATTCATTCAAAATTCTGTTAGTGACGGACTAAAATTGCAAGAGGCGATTGCTCACTCTGGCTTGGTAAGAATGCGCCCAATCGTGTTGACGGCTCTTACTACAGCAATTGGCGCCCTACCAATTACGCTTGATCCTATTTTCTCTGGGTTGGCGTGGGCGTTAATCTTTGGCCTAGTTGCTTCAACAATGTTTACCCTAGTTGTGATTCCGGTTACTTATTACGGTCTGTTTCACCTAAAGCATTAATTTTTAGGCGGCAGCCACAGTGAAGCATCGCCATAGCTATAAAATTTATAGCCATGACTAATCGCCTCGACATAAGCATTTTTAATAAATTTAATGCCACTCGGAGCACCATGCTGTTCGGCAAGAGCTGCGACTAAAGCCAACAGGGTCGAACGCGGGGTGTGAAAATTGGTGAGCAAGGCGTCAACAACCTGGAAATCATGCCCCGGCAAAATCATAAGATCTGTTTCAACGCTATGCCCAACTGCCCAAGCTTCAAGCGCTCGACAAACGGTGGTACCGCCGGCAAACACTCGATTACCTCTTTTGCGTACGGCAGTTATTTTTTCAGCAAGCACATTGTTTATCTCGAAGCTTTCGCTATGTATAGGATGATCTTCAACCTGCTCACAGCTGACTGGCAAAAATGTTCCTTGGCCGACGTGCAAACTTAAATAGCCAACATCTACTTTTTGTTGCTGCAGCTGTTGCAACATTAGCTCGTCAAAATGGAGACTAGCCGTCGGCGCGGCAATTGAACCATTATTTTTTGCCCATATCGTTTGATAGCGCTCAAAGTCTGACTGCTGAATTTCATCTTCATCGTCTAAACTGCGCATGCGACGAATATACGGTGGCAAAGGTGGACGTCCATGCTGTCGTAAGTACTCGTGCCAATCACCATGCCGAAGTTCGACTAACCACTCGCCACGAGGCAGCTTTTCTATGAGAGTAACTCGCCCTTGGTTGTCTTCGCTAAACAATTCTTGGCCAACTCTAATTCGTGAACCAGACAGCATACATCGTGCAACCTGCGCTTCGGCCCGCAAAAATAACATCTCAATTTTGCCACCAGTTTGCTTATGCATCTGCAACAATGCAGGCACAACTTTGGTGTCATTTAAAACCAATAAATCGCCTGCTTCAAAGAAATCTGCTAGTTGACTGAATTGCGCATGTTGCAGCTGTTGCTCGGAAGCCCTTGCAACCAACAGTTTGGATTGCCGCCGCTCATCAGGTGGATAACGAGCGATTAAATCTTCGGGTAGATCGAAATCTAACTCGCTAATATTCATTAATCGCGTTGCGCCCAATCACGCAAAATTGCCATCTGACGATGGAAGTCGTGCTCTTCGAGTTCGAGTGGGCTTTTGAAAAATGCTGCGGCAGCGGTTAGCGGACCACCCTCGTTACGATCTTGCGCGCGCAAAGCAATGCGTACCAAATCAAGAACTAGCGGCGCCGCCAATGCTGAGTCAGAAGCATGCCACGTAAACTGCAGTGACATTTGTGCGCCCAAAAAGCCCTCGAAGTGGATGTAATCCATGGCGGTTTTCCAGTCGTGCAAACTTGGCACAAAATTTATGCTTACACCGCTGTGCATAAATGGGTTGTCTGGCAAAATACTTGGCAGCACTACATCTTTGTTTTTTAGTTTGGCCTTAGCGCGACTAGGATCTTCGAGTGCCGCGCCGTCTTTATTGCCTAGCATGTTGTAGCCTTCCCAGGCCATAACATTCAAATTTCGGTCGCGGAACATCGGGGCCAAAGCTGTTTTGACCAGAGTTTCTCCGGTTTTGCCATCGTTGCCAAGCAACGGCACACCTGAGCGGCGCGCGAAACCGGCAACTGCCGGTACTGCGCCACCGGGTGCTGGAGTGAAGTTAATAAACGGCACGCCTTCGCAAATTGCGGCAATTGCATAAATTATCGAGCGTGATAAATCGCGCGGCGCTGTCTTTAGCAATTCGACCGGATCTGAATCGATATCAAACCAGGCCTCTGGAAGTAAATCGCGTTCGCGTTCAGCCGATGCTAAATAAATAACTGCGCCACGCCGCAAGCGCTCGCTACTTTTCCAATTACGAATATCGACTCGCAATTGTTCAAGGACTTCGGGCAAAGACAGCGACAACATGTCTGAAGATTTATTGTCGACCATGTCATCGTCTTCGGGCTCGGGAATTCCAGCAGCGATTGACATTTCTAGACGGTCGCGCACCCCGCCGGACATGTCAACAATATCTCGTGGCAAAACTTTGGTACGCACCAAAGCTTCGGCGGATTCGTGAGCGTTACCACAAACATCCCATCCCGAAACTATAAATGATTCGACATCTGCCCATTGGCAATCTTTCAGCCCTTCAATTTCGGTTACAAGCCCTACTTTGGGCATGCCGCCACGAATAGCCTCGATGCCATGAACTAAAGTTGTACCAATTGCGCCGCGCACACCGACGACAAACAAACCTGTACGATTAATGTCTGGACTCATTATTGTTTTTGTAATTCTTTGTAGCGCTGCAAAACGAGAATTTCGTCACCATAGCCAACCGCACCCAAAATAGCACTTGCGGATGGGCTCTGTGCATCAAGCCGTGGATATTGTCGGCTCGCCGCCTCTAAGTGGTTAGCAATTTTTTCAATTGTTGGCAGCTGCAGTTTCGCTTGACCCTGCTGCACAGGAGATTTCAGCAATGCCATGCCATCAGCGCCAATACGCGACAAGTCTAATTTTGATTCTGGCTGGGCACTAGACATAATATTTGGTGATGAAAAAGAGCGCCATTGCAAAAGCAAGGCCATAGCCAAGAGCAGCATAAACATGGCGTTAACTTGCGGCACCGACTTAAACCGAACTCGAGGCATCTTCGAATCAGTAAGGGGTTTTTTCTGATTGACAGTTAAATTATCACTCAAGCATGTTCGAGCCAGCGCCAATGGGTCGCTACTCGGATCGATTTGCAGGGCCGCACTAGAAAAAGGTTTCGCCATACGCAGCGCTGCGGCTGCGACCAAAACAAAAACAAACACCGCTGTAGGGATGCCGTCTTGCTGCTCAGACACTGCTGACCAGTAAGCGATTAAAGCTGCGAGCAATGATAACTGGATAACCAAAGATACGCGCTGCAAACGGTACTTGCTTTGGATTGAGTTTGCCAAACTATTCACTTTTCAGGCTTAACTAATTCAAAGGTTAGAGTGACTGGGTGATCGAGAGGTGGCATTAAAAAAATATTTGGATACCACACCGACTGATTGGATCCTCGTGGATCTTTGCCGCCTAGCAAATGATTGGCTGGACTAAACATGACTAGTGATACCAAATTGCCCTCGCCTTGTGCCGCGAAAAACTCTTTGGCGTCTTTATGCGGACGAATGAATCTAGAACC
>JACKQG010002391.1_pt1 | contig 24590 bp, 22 predicted proteins | sample 8237621 | NCBI WGS metagenome assembly JACKQG01 (sample SAMN15677084, study PRJNA649215) | marine metagenome | biome: marine; feature: Black Sea; material: saline water; isolation source: suspended particulate matter (SPM) from the Black Sea western gyre | collected 2013-06-09/2013-06-10 | depth... | reverse complement strand
TGTCGAGCCTTCTTCCTGAATGGAGTAGAACCAACGGCCATTGGGATGAAAATGGAAATGCCGCGGCCCGTCTCCGGCTGGCAGTGAAACTGCGGGCGGTTTATTCGGAGTCAGCATGCCTCTGTGCTCATCGAACTTCCAGATGAAGATTTTATCCAGGCCCAGGTCAACATGCAGCACGAAGCGCCCTGAGGGATCGGCCTGAATCATGTGTGCGTGAGTCTGATCATGTCCGCTGAAGGCAAAGCTGCCCGGTGGAGCGCTGGTCGCCTTGGTGGGGCCAATCTTGCCAACATCGTTTTTGATGTCCGTGGCATTGCCCAACCTACCGTCGGGCAGAATCGGCAGCACCGCTACTGAACCGCCGAAATAGTTGGCCACCAACATGAACTGTCCTGACGGATGGATGCTCACATAGGTCGGACCGGCGCCGCCGGAGCGGACGGTATTGAGCAACGTCAAATGCCCGTCTGCCCGATCGATGGAGAAGGCGCTGACCGTGCCTTCCTTGTCCTTCCCCACGCGATCCGTCTCATTGGCCGAATACAGTCGGGTTCCGGTCGCATTGAAAACCAGGCAGCTCGGGCTTGTTCCCATCTCGTAAATGCCCGCGGGCGTCATCGCACCGGTGGCGCAATTCACCTGAAAAAGGTGTATGCCGAGACCATTGCCGGGCGGCAGATCCACCTGCGTTGACAACACATCGCGAAGCGGGGAACTGAAGGTGCCGACATAGGCAATGAGTGGCCCACCGGCTTCATTCGATTGCGCCTGGAGCAAAACGGCGATGAGCGGGGTTGTTCCCGCCAGTGCGAAAGAAGTTTTTAGAAACGAACGCCGGGAACGATCGAGTAGAGTCATGACTGATAGGCATTTTGATTTTTCAATCATAGAAATGATTATACCCCCGAAGGAAGGCAGGTCAAGGGGAGAAAACAGCCCAGGATCGCCATGGCTGTCCTGGAGCTGTTGCATGTTGGGGGGGAGCGGCACGCCCCAGGCAAGCCCAAATCAAATCCCCTGCCATAGCATACCGATGTGTGCGATCCAGAGGCAATATTCGGACTCGACATTGGCAAAATTGGCATTCGTGTAGACATTTCGGATACAAGATGTCAGTGTGCCGCAGCAAGCTGCGTCAGAGATGGGAGTAGGCCTCCCGCAACCGGCTTACAGGAGCAGGTTGCAAACCGCCGTAAGCGGCTTTGGTTAAGAGCCCTGGTCGTGAGCGTTACGGAAAAGGTGCTATTAAAAGCATCAGGTGTGGATTAAGAAGACGAATACAAGTGAACCACCGTGCAAGCGTCGAAAGTCTTAGATGGGGTCAAAACTGGGGACTTGACATTTTCCCAGGATAAGTCTGGCGGATACCTGTTTACTGGCCAGGCGGCGTCCGGCGTAGAGGTGGCGTGAGCTTAATCTGGGCTCTGACGTGGAACTGCGGGAACCTGTCGCAACGATGTAAAGAGAAAGGCACAAGCAGGGCAACTGCGAGGCTGATAGTATCGACGTGTTGCGCAGGGACGGACGAGCTCGTAGTAGCATTGAAGCTGCTGTAATGGCAGCCGAGCGAAGGGGCTCGGTCATTCAGCTACCAACGATTGACCAACTGTTTATGACAGGAGGAGTCATTGGAAGTAGCAGAACCATATGGTGACATATGGTTTGAATGATAGGAGCCGGATGAATTGAGAGGTTCACGTCCGGTTCTCGGAGGGGCCGAGGGTGAAATTCCCTCGGTCTACTCAACCCTGAAAATTGTAGTGTTTTTGAGCTTTTGAAATAGGAGACTTTTCGAAGAATTCATGATATTTTATTCATACTTAACATGGATTTAAAGGTAAAAGATACCAAGAATGCCTTAGTTCAATATGTTGCTCGTGCTCTTTAACTTTTTCAATTGCTCAATAAATTTAGAACTATAGAATGATGTTGTATGACTATATCATAAAACAAACGAAAGGATGTACTCTTTATGTCTATATTCCATGTGATAATGCTAGCTGTAGTTGTCGAGACTGGATTCGGCCCAAATGTAAAAGACTCTGGTTACGCCGGTCCAAAGAATCTTTTTTTAGTTGGGGGTGGTGCAATCATTACGAAAAATCCTTACAAGGGGATAGATACTGAGATTCATGGGATTCCCATAATTATATACAAGACAGAAAGATTTTCACTTTACGGGCCGAGGATGAGTTATTTGTTATTTGAAGATGACGGCTGGGAGATCAGCAGTCTGGCCAAAGTCCGATTCGAGGGTTACGAGGAAAGTGATAGTCGTTACCTACGGGGTATGGATGACCGGGAATGGACGCTTGAACTTGGAGGTTCTTTGTCAAAAACCTTTATGCTGGGTAAGTTAACGGCTGATTTTGGTACAGATATTCTCAATGAACACAAAGGACATGAGCTTAGGCTTTCTTACAGTTATGATTTTAGAGATATGCTTAAAATACCGGCTTTAACCTTGACTCCTAACATCGGTGTGAATTATCGCAGCCGTCAATTGAATGACTACTACTATGGTGTGCGTGCATCGGAAGTGATTGCCGGTCGGCCTGAATACTATGTAGGTGACTCAACGGGGCTGATGGCGGGGGTCCGATTAAACTACACACTTAGTGAAAACCTGAGCTTAATGGGTATGATTTCCTTTGAGTGGCTGGGTGATGAGATTAAAAATAGCCCAATTGTTGACGAAGATCATATAGAATCGTTTTTATTAGGAATAATGTATAGATTCTAAGAGAATATAGTAAATAAAGGTTGTTCTCATCATAAATTGAAGAGTTCCGGAACTAAATGAAAATGGAATATTTCAACTTATTGGTTCTTCCTATAGTTTTTGTGCTTCTGCTTTTTTGGGAACAATTAAATCCGCTTAGAAAAAAGACACGGCCTCTGTTGCATCGCCTTTTTGTCAACTTGATACTCACCGGGACTGTATTCTTGGTCGGAGGGCTGGTCGTTAGAAATGCAAGACTTGGAGTGTCTGAGTCGATATTACAGCGTGGTTTTGGATTAATATTTTTAATTCCTTTGCCAAAATGGTGCCACATACCTATGGGTTTTTTACTGTTGGATTTGACCTTTTACTACTGGCATTGTGCAAATCATCGAATTCCTTTGCTATGGCGATTTCACAATGTCCACCATATTGATCCCGACCTGGATGTTTCCACATCGTTTCGCTTCCATTTTGTCGAAATCGCTTATTCTTCTTTTTTTCGAGTTGCCCAGGTTTTGATTGTTGGGGCTACTCCCTTGACATACACTATCTATGAGACAGTGTTCACTGCCGGGACTATGTTACATCATTCGAATATCCGGTTCCTTTTAAAATTAGAGCGCTGTGTGAATAAAGCTATTGTGACTCCCCGAATGCATGGAATTCACCACAGTGCAGTAAGGGAAGAGATAAATTCAAATTATTCTGTCATATTTTCGTGTTGGGACAAGCTCCATAAGACGTTGGTCCTAAACGTACCTCAATCTTCCATTAATATTGGGGTACCCGGATACCAGTTGGCTAAAGACAACCGATTCTTGAGACTGTTGAGCATGCCTTTCATTCATCAGAAAGACTACTGGAAAAATGATGATGGATCATCACCAAAGAGCAACCAGAATCAAGACGTCAAGGTAACGATGATGATTCAGTAAGCTGTGTATAAACATTTTGATCTTTCAGGAAAACAGATAGGTCAAATATTAAGATAAAATCATAAAAGTTCTTATAACCAGAAGAAACGAATCTGAAATACATCATTTTGGGACTGTTTTGATAGATGTTGCCAGGTTTATAGTTATTAGATTGACCTCACTTTGATCGCATTGTAAATGAAAAGTCAATATTTTATAGATGATAAAAACCTCGTTGGAGTAAAATGAAGAAGATGCTCATCGGGATCGTGATTATATCTATTGGTATGGTTTCATTTTTAGCCATCTTGTCAATTATTTCAAGGAAGAAGCCTTCTATAGGCTTGATTAATGGACGGTTACGACCCTGCCCCAATCGACCGAACTGTGTTTGTAGTGAAGACAAAGATTTACCCTCATATGTAAAACCACTGGCATTCTCCGGACCTGCAAAGAGTAACTGGGACAGAGCCAAACAAATCATTCATGAGATGGAAGGTAAGATTGTTCTTGAGGATGATTTTTACCTGTGGGCTACTTTCAGCACAAGGATATTTGGCTTTATAGATGATTTAGAATTAAGAATGGACAAAGAGAATGGCCTGATACATATTCGCTCAGGTTCAAGGGTGGGATATTCGGATATTGGAGCCAATAGAAGAAGGGTAGAAGATTTTCGCCTCAGATTCGGTCAAAGCCAATGATTAAACGATATTTAAGTTGCCACATTATTTAAGACAATCAAAAATACATTTCTTTGCCGCTATAAAATGGTATAATAACATCCAATTGTAGTGGATTGAAGCGAACAAGGAAAAGAGATACTCGTTACTATAATTTGTGAGGTAACTAAATAATGGGATATGGGCAAATTATGTTAATAGGCTGGGGGAGCATGGCAATTGTCATGCTGTTATTCTATGTCGTCCAAAAGACAAATTCTGTGTAATATTAAAATCCATTTAATGCTTTCAGATGAAATCTTAAATCTGATGTATCGACTTGTATATAAGTTCGTAAATCTTTTTGAACCGCCGCAAGTTGTGCAGTATATTTGGACATATAGTGATATATTAGGATTTAGCTTTGAATAAAAGTGTTGATAACAATATATCTGGCACCACTAATAGAATTGCCGTGATTGGAGCAGGTATTTCGGGTATAACCGCCGCATGGTTGCTGTCCCGCCGGCATTCAGTAACCCTGATTGAAAAGGAGCCTCAGCTTGGTGGCCATACACACACCCATTTCCTTGACAGCGGAGCGGATTCAGGCACTCCTGTCGATATGGGATTTATCGTCCTGAACGACCGTAACTACCCAACGCTTGTAACCTTGTTCAACCAATGGGGCATCCGCGTAGAGAATTCCGACATGTCCTTTGGATTTGAAGACAAAGACTTGGGATTTTATTATTCCAGTGATTTTCCAGGCGGATTATTCGCGCGTCGGCGAAATCTGATTTCTCCTTCTTTCTGGCGGATGATTTGGGATATCTTTCGTTTTAATCGTATCAGCATCAGAGAGTTAAAAAGAGGATTAGGACATCTGACTTTGGGACAGTTTTTGCAAAAATACGGATTCTCAAAAGCATATATCGACTTTCATATCGCCCCGATCAGCGCTGCGGTCTGGTCAACGCCCAGTAAAAACATACTTGATTTCCCGGCCGAGTCTATCCTTCGCTTTTATAGCAATCATGGCCTTCTGAAACTTGTCAACAGACCTCAATGGCAAACTGTTTTGGGCGGGAGTGTTTCATACATTCAAGCGTTCGAGAAACAGTTTCGAGGCGCAGTTAAAAAAGGCCTTCCCGTCCGGCATGTCAAACGAATGACGGATAGGATCAAGGTGATATTCGAAGACCGAACGGAAATGGATTTTGATTGTGTTGTGCTTGCGACCCACGCCGACATTAGCCTCCGGCTTCTGCTGAATCCGGAACCAGAGGAAATGAGAATCTTGAGCAAATGGACATACACGCAAAATCAAGTCACCCTGCATACTGATATGCAAGTGATGCCGCCGAGTCGAAAAGTCTGGGCAAGCTGGAACTATGTCAGTTTCGGCGGTAAGCAGCTAATGCCGACTATGAATATGTCTTACTATATGAATCGACTGCAGAGGCTTAAGACGAAAAAAGATTATTTTGTAACTCTAAACGGCGACGCCTGGATTGATCCGAGTCGGCAGATAGAATCCGTTACATTCCATCACCCATGCTACACCTTTGAGTCCCTAAGCACGCATAAGGAGTTGGATACTATCAATGGCAAAGACCGTATCTTTTACTGCGGGGCATACTGTGGCTATGGATTCCATGAGGATGGAGCCCATTCAGGTCTTACTGTAGCTCAGAAGTTTGGGATTGGTTTATGAATTCACAGATTTTCACTGGAGTTGTATCGCATGGCCGTCACTGGCCCAAGAAACACCACTTCTCATATCCGGTATATTTCTATCGATTCGACCTGAAAGAATTGCCCGAATTGGACCGAACCCTCCCCGGATTCGGCTACAATCGCTTTTCGGTCGTTCGCATAGACGACAGGGATTACTTGTGGCGGGGTAACCAATCCCTCAAGGATAAAATTACCGGAGTGCTTGAGAAAATAGATTATTCAGAATCCATACATCGCATAGAACTGATTAGCTTTGCAAAATATTTTAATATTATCTTTCGACCAGTGAGCTTTTTTCTATGTTATAACGCTGCAAATCTCTGCAGGCTTGTCTTGGCTGAGGTGCATAACACCTTTCGAGAAACTCATTTGTATGTCCTCAAAGATCCTCATGTACAGTCCGAAACGTCATGTTTTGAGATACCAAAAGCGTTTCACGTATCGCCATTTTTTGATCTTAGCGGAAAGTACAATATCCGTTTTAAGGATGACGGGCAAAAAATTGATATTTGCGTTAAATTGAATAAATCGGAATGTGGCGAAAAGCCCGTCTTTTTCGCTAAACTAACAGGGGAAGGACGCCCGCTTACACCCTATACACTCTACCGGACTTTGTTAAAATACCCCTTTAATGCTGTGCTAAATATGCCTAGAATCATACGACAGGCATTAACCTTGTATTTTAAGAAAAAATTGCCTGTTTTTTCTAAACCCATCCCTCATAGCGAGTATACAATGAGAAAACAACTTCCCTCATGGTTTGCTCGTGAGGGTATGAAAGTTATCTTCTCCTTTTTTAAGGCACAATCTATAGGAGTGATTACGGTAAAGCTTCCTGAAGGCGAAAGACGCGTTTTTGGGACTGAAGGTTCGGGTCTGTCAGCGCAGTTGCAAATCAAAGACTACCGTTTCTTCAGCCTGCTTGCCAAGGCGGGTGAAATTGGGTTGGGAATAGCTTACGAAAAAGGGTATTGGACGTCGAGTAACTTGGTCCAGTTTATGGACTTTATGTTTAGCGCAATAATGATGCATCCGGTTCAAATGCGTTGGTATTCCAAGTTAGTTAAAATCTTTTATCTGGGATGGAACTTAAGCAACAAAAATACGCTTTATGGGGCACAAAAAAACATTTCCCGGCATTACGATCTGAGTAACGATATGTATAAGATGTTTCTGGATGAAACGCTGACGTACTCTTGTGCTATCTTTGAAAGTGAAAACGAAGCTCTGGCTGATGCACAACTACGTAAAACCGACCTAATTTTAGAAAAAGCCTGCCTTTCTGAAAATCATCATTTGCTCGAAATCGGCACCGGATGGGGCACATTGGCAATACGTGCCGCGACTCTCTACGGTTGCCGTATAACCTCTATTACGCTTTCAAAAGAACAACAGCAATTAGCACAGCAGAGGATTGCTCAGGCCGGATTGTCTGACCGGATAAACGTTTTGCTTTGCGACTACCGCAACGTTACCGGGCAATACGACCGAATCATTGCTGTAGAAATGCTCGAAGCCGTTGGAAAGGCCTACTACCCTGGTTTTTTCCGCATTTGCGACCGTCTGTTGAAAGCAAACGGAATGCTGTTCATTCAGACGATTACGATTCCAGACCAGCGCTTCGAGGCCTATTCTAAAACAACTGACTGGATGCGCTTATTTATATTCCCAGGCGGCCTGCTACCATCGCTAACTGCACTGACAAAAGTCCTAACCGAACATACATCGTTTGTTATCAAACAAGTTGAAAGCATCGGACCGCACTACGCTTTGACCTTGGCAAGATGGAAAGAACGTTTCCTTGCCAATCGGGAAAAAATCATCGAACTGGGTTTCCCCGAAACCTTTATTCGGCGCTGGGAGTATTATTTTTCATACTGTCAAGCTGGATTTGCTCAGCAGTATATCGATGATCTTCAAATCGTCTTAACACGTCCCAGAAATCGGGATTGTATCAATGATTTTGAGCAAAAAATAGGTCCCTCCAAACTACATTTGGACAACAAAAAATGATTGCTGAAGGAATACTGCTGAATCTACTTATCGGGGCCGGCACGCTGACCGGATTGTGGTTTATTTATCTGTGGAAAAGAAATCCTGCGGTCGTGGACTTGGGATGGGCAATAGGTTTGACCCTCATGGGATTAACGCATAATCTGAGCGGCGGTATGTTTTCTACCGGCAAACTTCTGATCAGTTTGCTGGTTTTGCTTTGGGGGCTTCGGCTTGGGGGATACTTGTTTTGGACTCGGCTTAGGCTTGGAAAAAGAGACGCCCGATACGAATCGCTTCATCGGAACTCGAACATCCCTGCGCCACTGTATTTTCTGATCCATTATCTCATTCAGGCCTGCTTTCAAGCCGCCGTTGGATTTGTGTTTGTCTTTACAGCCCAAAGTACGACATTCGACTCAATTTGGCCAAAAGTTGGATTTTTGCTATGGGGCTTTGGTTATGTAGGTTCTATTGCGGCGGATGCTCAATTACATCGGTTCCGAATCAGTCCGGATAATCACGGCAAAGTCTGTCAAGTTGGCTTTTGGAATTACTCCCGCCATCCGAATTATTTTTTTGAGATTCTTCTGTGGTCCGGATTTGCCCTTATTGGCATACCGGCTCGGCTGGGATGGCTTGGGCTAATCTCGCCGATAACTCTATTGCTGACAATGTCGCTTATCACGGGTCCTATTTCAGAACGGCAATCGCTCAAATCCAAACCAGATGCTTATCTTCAATACCAAAAAACCACATCTATGATTATTCCCTGGTTTAAGATAACTAACACCACATCAGTTATATCCGACTCATAATAAGATAAGTCATTGTAGCTGTTGATGCCGACAAAAAAGAACCCCAAATCATATCGACAATCGACAGCGTCAAAGGCCAGTCACGAAGCGTAGCCAAATTGGTCAGGTCATAGGTGGCATACGCGATAAAGCCAAACAATGCCGCCATCTCAATGGTATAAACCAATGACCGCTTTGCCATACCAGGAAGTAAGGCAAAAATCAGTACCCCGACAAGAAAAAGCAAATAAAACATGATTGCAGCTATCCAGTTAACGTTAGGAGTCAGCAGCGGCTCAAGGGCGTTGCGATAAAAACCTTTGGCAATCACGCCAAGCCAAATCATATCAATAAAAAAAAATACCGGTACACTCACGGCATATGTTAAAAAAATTCTCGACATTTGCATAAATCACTTCTCCTTTCAGCAATAAATCACATTCAGTCTATCCATAAACTGATAGAGTTACAAAGAAAATTATGATGCGATCAGAGCGAACATATGATTCACTATTTCGGCCTCAAATATAATGACTGGCCAAGGTTTTTTAGCCACGATTTTGATATTAATTTTAAGATAATAAAATTTAAACTGAGTTGGCCAAGTTAGCCAATAGTAAGTCCTGTGATGTAATATCGAAAATGGTATTATGGTAGCATCGATCATGTTAAAGTCAATTATCCATCTTTATTTGTAGTGGTTTTTAGGTGTTTAATTGGAAGTTTCTTGCTTATGGTCACTATGCCCAAATAACCATCTACACTGATTTGATCTTCTGTGTCAATAAGTTTGTCGGCATCGGGAACGCCGGTAACACAGGGAAGTCCATATTCGCGTGCTATTATAGCTCCGTGAATCAGCATCCCTCCTCTACGCTCAACAATTGCCGATGCCAATGGTATAACGAAAGTCATATTAGGATCTATAGCATCACAGACCAGGACTTCGCCCCTCTTGAATGCGAAAAGATCTTCTGTTTTCCTGATTACTCTCGCGCGACCTGTAGCAAGTCCGGATCCTGCAGGTTGACCTATAAGTTGTCTTGGCATAATCTGCCTGTCCTGAATCTCAACAGGCTTGGACTTCCGACTCTCTGGCCGGTAATTAGGATCTCTTAGACATTTGACACTTTCATCGGCTCGTAAAATATCAAGAGGTATCTTCGAAACGATTGAAGAGCGGTTATGAGCTTCTTGAGTTGCATTAAGCAGTTGTTTTTCAATCTGCCCTAAGTAGATATTATCATCATCACGTAAGCGATAGCTCGTGCGTGCCAAGTCCATTAGCTCCAAAGCAAACGTGCGATCTTTCTTTGGCATATTTGCCAGTAATCTCTTCTCAAGGTTTGATTTTGCTTGGTCTTTTATTACCTTTTTAGCAGTCCCCATTTCAGCCATCTCTATTAACAGTTCAAGCATCTTTGCCCGAAGTTGAGATTGGCTTATCATCCCCAGCAATGGTGTGAGCAACTCCTGGGCATAAGCCGCTACTTCCTTTGCAAATTTTGAGTCCTCAGGTAGCTTTCCGGATCGAACCAGCACTCGGAGGCTCTTGTCCGCTTTTAGCTTATTGGCAAGCCGTTGTAGTTGTTCGTTTCTCTGAACACTTTTAAGTGCAGTCCCTTCTAAAAGTTCCAGGAACTCATATGGATTCTCAGGCTTAACTGCTTTATTATAGACCGTGCCGAAAAGCCGTATCCCATGTGCAAAAGGAATACAGTAATCCCAATACTGCTTCTTCCACTTTTCACAAATATCTACCCTGCGAGAGATCTCAGTAGCCAGCTCTTTATCTTTCAGTTGTTTCAAGTCTATCTTCTTAAGGGACTCTGCTTCAGATACCATTTCTGGTATGATTTCGTCTTCTATCTTTGATCTCAGATCCACAAGGTTTTCAAATCCACGCTTGAGACTCAAGTACCACTGCCGATCATCATTGTCTTTGGCCTTGCCTGTTGTGGTTATTGGCCGAGACTGAAGAAGCCGAAGTTTGGAATGGTCATAAGTCCATTCGACATCTTGATCCGATCCAAAAAGTTTAGCAAGTCTTTTTTCAAGCTTGAATATGTCCTTCACCTTATGTCTTGTCAAGGGTGGTTTATTCCGCTTCCCTGTCGTCAACCTGATGACTTTTACTCCCTTCGCTGCTGGCACAACTATCTTAGCACGCTGAGCGGGTGTGTGCGAGACGATCTTTCCAGAATCTCGGTCTATCATCCATCTGTCAGGCTGTACAGTCCCATCTACTAAACCTTGGTTCAAACCGTAAACAGCCTCTATTACTGCTTTTGAATGATCAACCGGGCTTCGTCCAAATATCACCCCAGATTCCTGCCCTTGAATCAGCTCCTGAATGACAACTGCCATGCTGCTCTTCTCGACTTCCAGTCCGATTTCCTTTCGATAGAGGATTGCAGCATCTGACCAGGTTGATGCCCAAACAAGCTTGATATGTTCAAGTACTTCTTTAGGGCCTCTTACATTTAAATAAGATTCATGAAGCCCTGCGAAAGAAGCCCTTGCCGAGTCCTCACCAACCGCTGACGACCTGACAGCGACGGCACTATTATCAAAACAATTAGTTATTTCCACCATTAAAGCTGCTGCAAGTGTGGAAGGTATTGGTGTCCTGGCAAACATATTCTGTATTCTTAACGAGCAATCCCACATCTCCTCCCATCTCATTTGATCAAATTGTTTGCGGTGGTACTCCATAAGTACTTGTGCTCGCAGCCCGGTCTCATCCATAAATATGTTATAAGCATTGGTTGATATGCAAATTGTCTTTGGGACGGGCAATTCCTCTTGTGCCATTATGGCAAGAGCTGAAGCCTTTCCTCCCACACATTTCTGGTCTGACTTTTTTATCTGCGATAGATGATATGTAAATTTCATTTATTAAGATGCAACTCCACCACATGCTGAAAGTGGTCTACGACATGAAGAGTCTCAGCCTCTAAGCATAGAACTGCGCAGGTTGGTGATTTGATAAAGTCTTCTAAGTGAGAGTGTTTTTCTTTGTAGAGACGAATCAATCGATTCTTCCCAGATTTCCGTAATTCACGCACGTTACCCACAGCTGTAACAGCCATTGCTCTTCTGAAATCACTCATTCTATTAGATCTATTGTCTATCAGAAGCGCAGCTCTGCTGCTGGCCATGATATTAGAGTATTTGCGTGTCGTACGTGGGGTAGCAAATACGAAGCTCTTAAGGTCATCTGTTACTGCAAAAGCAACGAGGCTTGCATACGGCCGGTTTTTTTTCTGCGTTGACAAAACTCCAATACGCTGCTTATCAAACAACTCTTTTAGTTGTTTTCTCAGACTCATTTGTGATTTCAACTTTGATGACTCCTTCTAAATATTCTCATTTTTTTCTTAAAAATGACTGTTTCTCATCAGTGAGAGGGACTTTATGCTTCCTTTCGATTAAGAGTTATCACCCAATAAACACCAGCACCTCACAAAGGTAACGAACCGAATGTAAAACTTTTCGAAAAATTTAGGTTTGTTTGAAATCCTTGATGCCGATCTTTACACTCATTTTAAGTGTGTTCTGCGTTCGAAGCAAGCTTATTGATCATCTTGGCAAAGATAAGTCGGTGCATAGGATGCAGCAGATACCAATAGATAGTTCCGAGCAAACCCCTTGGTGCAAAGAACACGGTCTGCGCAATACTTGTGAGATTGTCCTCGACCGGTTCGGTCTCAAATTGCAGCCAACCGTCCCCCGGCAACTTCATTTCTGCTTTTAACCTTATCATTCTGTTCGGTTCTATCTTGACCACTCGGAAGAAATCGACCATGTCTCCTAACTTAATATTGCCAGTTTCTGGCCGACCCTTTCGCATTCCGACACCTCCAATAATTCTGTCTATCACAGCACGCAGACGCCACAATAAATTACATGGCCAGCCGTTTGGTCCCCCGAGTTCTGTAAAGGCCTTATAAGCCGCTTCGACATTAGAACGCACTACCTTTTGTCTGATCTCAATAATCATGCCGTTCTGAATCTTACGGAAACAAATGGAGCGCCCATTATCTTGTGCCGCCTCAAATTTGACATTGAAGTATTCTGGATCAAGTTGCGACAAAGCCTTACGTACAGCACGTTCGTAACCGGAAGGCTTGATATCTGAAAATAATTTGAACGCCTTGTTGTTAGTTACAATAACTTCGTTTCGAAGGCCCTCTATTAGTGGCCGGGCGTAAGCCGCTGAAATGGGTGTGACCCAATGTACCCAGTATGACGATAAACGAGGCGTGAGGATCGGCACATGAAATAACCAACGATGAAGACCTCTTATGTGAGCATAACCCTTCATCATATCACCATATGTAAGAACATCGGTTCCGCCAATTTCGATTATCTGCTCTGCACTCTCAGGATTTTTTAGAGATGCTGCCAAATACGAAATAACATCACCAATTGATATTGGCTGAACTTTAGTCCCTACCCAGCGTGGGCAAATCATAGTCGGAACACGCTCTGCCAGATATCTTATCATCTCGAATGATATGCTGCCGGAGCCAACGATTATGGCCGCTCTAAATTCAGTAAGGCACACACCTGAGCTTCGTAGGGCTTCACCGGTCTCCTGTCGTGAGCGCAAGTGTTCGGACAACTGTGCTGTTGGATTTCCCAAGCCGCCAAGATATACTATCCGCTTAACGCCGGCTTTTCTTGCCGCTTCTCCGAAGTTTCGAGCTGCAATAGTGTCTTTTTCAGCGAAACCGGCACCACCAGTCATGCTGTGAATAAAATAATAGGCAGCATCAACACCGGACAGGGCAGATTCCAGCGTTTCCGGCAAAAGTACATCACCCACAGCAATTTGGACCCTTTTTCTCCAGGTAAAATCGTTGAGCTTCTGGGGCTTCCTGACAAATGCCCTTACTTGATAACCTTCCTCAAGGAGGCGAGGTATCAAATGCCTGCCCACATAACCTGCGGCGCCGGTAACAAGAATCAACCTTAAATTATTCATTTGAGGAGTATTATACGAATTTTACTGATATTTTTCTGCAACTTCGTTTTTATCCAGATATAAACAGCATAAAGTATTGACGAAGATTCTATAATTTTTCTGCCGTTCGACTTGGAAGTGTAAAATTCACTAAATTCAAACAAAATTCTGTACTAAAGCATTTCTTGATTTATTTCGGATTACGTCGAAATTCAACCAAACTTGAGAAGTTTCTTTAATTAGTTCACGGTAGATCACTTGAGATATAGAAGGAGCACATATGAGAATAGCATCCAAGGGGCTTATCGATTTACGTTCACTTAAGACGGGTCTATGAGCTTCTCTTACAGAACACAAAAATAAAACAAGCAGAATAAACAGCACTTTGTATCTATACATCTTAAAAATCTCCCGTCCTAAATAAGCATATGAAAAGCATGCAATTGTGATCCTTGCCGATATCTCTTCTCCTGTTAAAACTCGACCTCTTTCTCAATTATTGCCATAACTGTCGGCTCACATCTACCGGTTTTTGTCCATAAGTCGTATAGTCTCATCCCCCAATCATCGGTTTTATTCTCTTCAGCCAGGAACTTGAGATACTCCCAAGAGACCGACTGATACATGAGTCTGGCAAGCACCTTTCTGCAGCCGGTCGGCAGATCCAGTTCGATATCATCCCAGTATTGCCCATCTGCATACGTAGCCCCAACTGGCTTGGACAGGTGCTCTGCGAACTTAATGTTACTGAATCCTTCCGGAGGAATCCTGTTGTCCTTTATAATCGTATCGTTCAGGACAGAATGAAATGACTTGCCCGGCTCCTTTCCATATTTTTTAGCTTGAGTCTCGCTGATACCAAAGAGAATTTCATATACTCGCGTCTTCTCGGGATCCAGAAGCGTGGGAGCCTTAACTTGTTTACCGAATATTGTATCGTCTTTGGCTGCATACTTGCCTGTTTCTTTCAACACTTTCCCGGATGAATCCAGAAAAACGGCATTGACCCACATTCGTCGGCCTTCCTCATAACCCGAGGGAAGTTTGTGTCCGGTCTTATTCGTTATACGTACAGTAGCATATCCTTGGTTCTTAAAACTAATATCCAACGAGGCCGCCTCCCGTAAAAGCTTCTCTGCCCTTTGCTTACTCAAATCCAGGGCTTCCCGATCCATACCCATGTCCTTGCCTTTCCATGCGAGCCATGCGGCATCCTGAACCCACGTTGAACCTCCAATCGGACCGTGCATAACAAAGTAGTCCCGATGAAGATTGCCGTATTTCGAAGCCTGGCCCCCTTCTTCGACTATTGGATAATGGCAATATTGGCAACTGCCTTTTAGGCCGCGCTTGGAAAAGTCACTGAGCAGCCATTCGCTGTATGTCCGCTGGATATGTCCGTAACGATGTGGTGGATCCTTTCTCACATCCTCTGTCTGTAGAGGATTAGAGATATCATGGCAAACACCACAAAGGTCGCTTGAAGTGTGAAATGGCGACTTCATCACTTCGTGTGGCATTGCTCCCTTGCCGTCGCCATAGGGACCGCGCACAACATTCCGGGGATCTGAAACCATCATTGCATTTCCATAGCCCGAAGGTACTTCCTTGATGAGCTTGGCTGCTTCCCCAGATAGTGGATCAATGAAGCTGTGACAGACTGTGCAGCTCACCCCGTACATATCTTCTTTGTTCAGGGCAGATCCATCTGTAGGCGTTGAGCGTCCCTCCAGCCAGGCACGGGGAGCATGGCAACGCAGGCAGAATTCACCAATGCCTGTTATGTCCTGGTTGGCAATCGCCAGAGCTGCTCGGAAAACAGGATCTATAGCAGAGATTGACATTAGACCACTTTGCCACGACAGAAAGGGATCTGCACTGCCGTTTTTGGTACCTGCATGACACATTCTACATTGCTGGACTTTCGCAAACTCGATCCCAGCCTCTTTCGGCTGCATTCCCGGAAGAAATACTTCTGCACAGGCGTAGTCTACAATCAATATGACAAAACCAGCAAACATGAACTTATGAAGACCATGCATTATATAGGGCTCCTTAATTGTTCTAATTTTGGCCGTATGGATTTTTTCACGGCCATCCTTTGTAATACGTTTTCTTAGGCCCCCCGGTTCTCTAAGACCGAGATGACATATAATCTCATTTTTGAGTGGATTTCTTTAGCTTAACCAAGCCTTCATGCTTTCCCAAATCAACTATGAGATGACCATACCCATCAATAACAGGCCCGTTGATGGGGATACACAAGGACTGCTCTTTAGTTGCATCTGAGTTCGCCCGGCTTTCGTTAATCCTAGCAAGGCTTCCAGGGTTGAAGTCATCCACTGCTCACTCCATCGATGAGGGGCTTTTATGCTATTATCGTAAACGTGTTTGATACCCTCCCTCTCCATTAGTATATGCATCTCTACTGTATGACTACCGCTATTAGGAGCGGCAATTGATCTTCCCCAATCTTTTTCTCCAGTCAAGACGAGACGAGTTTTTTTCTGGAAATGTTTCTTCTGCTTGGAGGCGAGTATGTCCGAGCGATATACATTGAGTTGATCAAGGGTTCCGTAGACCTGCTCCATGCCGTAATGGAATCCCTCAAAGAACATTGGAGCATCCCACGAAGCCGCATAACCAAAGAAGTCAGGATAAGTCAGTATCAGGCTGAACGCTCCCCATCCGCTCTTACTAAAACCAAATAAAAGTCTGCCATCCGATGTACCCATAGTGGAATAGTGCTTTTCAATAAAAGGAACGACGAATTCTTTTAGATAACTTGCCTGTCGAGTCTTGGTATCCGTGGCATGATCTCCAAACCAGGGTTCTTTCTCGAATCCCATTTGAACGATGATAATGTCGTACTTATTGTGAGCATTTATTTGCTTAAGTACACCAAGACCATATCCGTATCTTTGGTGAAAGCCTTTTTCGACAGGCAGCACATACAGGACACGGTAGTATCTTTCTCTGCTATAATTGTCAGGTAAGAGAACACGTATTTCCTGTTTGCTGTTTTGGTATTCTGTCTTGACGGTGTGGATCTTCACCCCATCCTGGACTTTAACCGTCGTTTCATTTGGATCGAGCTTCTTAGCTCTCGATTCTACACTCCTTGAAGATCTGAGCAGATCACCAATTTGACTGAGAATAGGAATCCTAAACCCCCTTTTTTTTTCATTAATCTCATGGAATTTCCTTATCCTCTTTTTCCATTCCCCGAATTTAGCCCACTCAGCCAGTCCGAAGGCTTCCTTTTTGCCTACAGAAAGCCATAACTTCCCCTTTTCTCCAGAAGGAACGTAAGCAACAACGTAATACCGCCCCGACCTGGGCAGAACGAGAGTTTCACTACGTAGAATCCAAGAGTCAGTGCCTGTGAAATGCTCATGGAAGAACCTCGGCTTTTTTATACTATCGGTTGGAAAGTACTTTGCACCCATATCTTTTGGCAGATCTGCTTCCAAGATATTTTCTGGCAAGCCTGGTCCCATGACCAAGATGGAAGGTCGAAATTCTCTCAAACGTTCAAGAACGGGAACACCAATTTGTAGAAATAGTTTAAATCCCTTGTTTGCATCAAACGCAAGCCATACCTGTTTGGTATCTTCGGTTATTTCACGATAAATAACCTGTGAGATATTGGGTTGAGTAATCAGAACAGCTGTGTTGGGATCTGTGGCGGCTTTCTCACTGAAGACAGGCCGATGTGCTTGTGCCATGCGGCAAAGGATCATAGTAAGAACAATGGAAATCAGATAGTTCTTTCCCATTTTCAGACCTACATACAAATGCTCTCTTGAACATTGATAAGACTACCATAAATTATCGAAAAAAACAAGCTCGCCAAGACCAATTACAGAAAACCCGCCAAAAGAAGCAATTGTTTCGACTATTACCTGTTCAAGTACCAGAAGGCAGCGTTGAGGACAACAGCAAAGCTTACCCACAGAATATAGGGAAAGAGAAGAAAAGTGGAAGCTTTGGAAATTCTCCAAAAAGCAATGATGGTCAGTAGTATGGCTACCCAAAGCAATACAATTTCCACCAGAGCGAGGGCTATCATATGCAAGCCAAAGAAAATGGGAGTCCAGATTCCATTTAAAACCAATTGAAGCACGAAAAGCCCCATAGCCACCTTGATTTGTCTTTTGTTTATACCTCTTTCCCAAATCAAAAAGGCAGATACCCCCATCATTACATAGAGGATTGGCCAAACCACACCGAAAGTCCAATCAGGAGGAGTAAAGGACGGGCGGGACAAATCAGCATACCAAGTTGTAATAGAATCCATTGTAACAAAAGATCCCAGGAAACCTGTCAGAAGGCATACGGAAACCGAACAAACTAACTTGCTGAATTTCTTCATTGCACATCATCCAGAAACAGTGCTTGCTAAAAAATGATTAATCCCCGACCAAAGGTCGAATCTTGTTAACCTTGAAGTAAACAGCACTGCTTCCAGATACGGCCTCGCCTTCTTCGTCATATCTCTTACGTCTTCTTATTGACTGGATCAACTCAGCATCATTCTCTTCACGAATTTTCTGAAGATAAATCCTCTTGCCGCGATAACCTTTGCTTTTTTCTATGAACATATAAGCGGCTTTGGGATTGGTTTGCAAATTAGCATGGCTCAACTTGTCAGACATAACCAGTACGACAGTGTCGTCATCCGTCATATGCGGACGGGCATAGATAGCCAGGTCCACATTCCCATCGGAATCGGCTGTAGCTAATATCCCAGTTCCTTCCGCGGTGTCAAAATATTCGGTCAAACTCATATTAAAAAACTCCTAAATGAACTATTTTATTTATGGCTGTTCGCATGCTCCTGGCTGCAATTCGAAACGCTTAATCGTTCTCTGCATTCTAAACATCGTCTTGATAGCTCAATCAACGATTGGTCTGCATCCACTGTGTAAAATTTGTGCTCTTCAGGAAGATATGACAGGTCAAATTCGGGAAGCGGTGATTTGTGTAGCATATTCCTGCTTTGCATCTCAAAAGCCAGTTGAATGTGTCTTTCTCTGAGGCTCTTGGGTTGCAAGAGATTGAGCTTGATATAATTTGTTATTCGTCTCTTACGCTGTAGATGGCCTACCAACATGTGACACTCCACATGCTCACCGAGGAGATGCTTGTTGCACATCAAAGCAGGATTTACCATCCACATACGCATTTATCAATCCTAAAAAATTCATTAATCAAAAAATGTAAAATTCAATATCCCAGGGATACCACTTAATCTAACATTTCCTATTTACACGGTTAAAAATATAATTTGTTCTGAACTACATCAATAATCCTTACCAAAACTATCTTGAACTGTCAAAAAATTTGCTATTTCCAGGCAGCTTTAAATAAAAATTGTACAAAGACATGGTTTTATATAACTTACCTTTCCTCTTAAGACAGACACCCACTCAAGCTAAAAACCACAAAGATTCTAATAAATATTGACCCATAAACAGAATGACTCACTTAGAGAAATACGAGATCGCTCTGTTTTATCCGAACAATTAAGACTGCCAGTATCGTATAAATACTAAAATAGAGCATAACAATGCTCATGAGCAATAGTTATAATGAATAATTTTGTTGAAAGGATATCACAATGAAGCTTATCAATTCAAATTCAGGCTCTATGCTCCTAATCTGGATTCTTTCATTTGGCTCCCTATCAATCGGGCTCGCCTCTGAGCCGATGAGCAAACCGTTGATTGACTTCTATAATGCATCGATTGCCAGGCAATGGATTTCCGTTAACGATAACGTTATGGGTGGTATCTCCGATGGGAGCTTCCGTTTCACCGATGACAAAACTCTGGAGTTCTCCGGGAATCTCTCACTGGAAAACCGAGGCGGATTCGCCTCCATTCGTACGCGGCCGGCCGACCTGAAGCTGGACGGCTATGACACCATAGCCATCCGCGTCAAAGGCGATGGCAGAACCTACTACTTTAATCTGAGGACCTCTTCTCGAAATGCCGCTGGCTCCTATCGTGCACCGGTCAATACGCAGAAGGAAACCTGGCAGGAGGTCCGTATTCCACTGAAGAACTTTGAGTATACGTCCTATGGAAGGCGCATCGCAGGGGCCGAGCCTCTTAGGGCGAATAAAGTCCAAAGCGTGGGCTTCACATTGTCTGACAAGAAGGCTGGCCCTTTTCGGCTGGAGGTCAGTTGGATCAGAGCCGAGAAAGCTGCTCCCGCCCAAGAAACCCCAGCCGAAAACAAGGACATCGTGGACACAGCAGTGGCCGCCGGCAAATTCAAGACGCTTTTAGCCGCCGTCAAGGCTGCGGGACTCGTCGAGGCGCTAAAGGGCGAGGGACCTCTAACAGTGTTCGCCCCGAATGACGATGCCTTTGCAAAGCTGCCCAAAGGCAGTGTTGAGAAGCTTCTAAAGCCGGAAAATCGCGAAGAACTCATCGCGATACTTTCTTATCACGTACTGCCTGGGAAGATACTTTTGAGTGCTCAGTCGCTGGAAACGCTGCAAGGCCAGTCTGTGACAATCAGGACTGCTGGTGCGTTCGAGGTCAACGGTGTCAATGTTATTGTATCCGACATCGCGGCGTCTAACGGCGTGATTCACGTGATCGACAGCGTTCTGATCCCGCCGCTATCGAAGCTGACACCTCAGGAAGCTGCCAGAGCGGTGATCGAGCTTGCGATAAGTCGTGGAGTGCCATTGTTTAATTCAGGTCAGCCTTCAGCCTGCGCAGCCATTTACGAAGTAGCCGCCGAGTCTTTGCTGAAATCCCACACAAACGCCCTGGGTGACAAGAACCGCTCGGCACTGCGGAACGCACTTAAGAAAATTCGCGGTGATGAGGAGGATGCCAGCCAGCAAGCTTGGACGCTAAGACGGGCTCTTGATGTGGTCTATGAATCACTTCCAGAAGATTAATATTGTTATTAGCGGTTTGTTTATTAAGCTGTTGCAAAATACACAGCCCCCACTGTAAGGCTGAAACTCAAAACATGTTAACAGTAGAATAAACGCAATATGGTTCCTTCACAACCAGTCACTAACAGGTATTTGATCCAACGCATGCCGCAGGACAGGATCGACATTAGTATATACCTTATTTGTCAGATCTGGTGAAGAATGCTCTAATAATTTCTGTATGACAGCTGTGGATATACCTCTCTGAGCAAGAACAGAACCAAAAGTCTTGCGTAAATCATGGAATGTGTAATCTTCTAATCCAAGTTTCCGGCGTATCTTCGTCCATGTGTACCGGCTGAAATAATTATTAAATATCTTTTCTTGTTTAACAGCTAATCCAGAAACATATTTCTTAAGTTCTGCCATAATCGGAACAGGCACAGGCCGTGAGCCCATGCTTTTTCTAGTCTTTTGGCTCCTTGTAGTGACTGAGTTGTTTTCAAAATCAATATCAGAGACCATTATTGAATCAATATCACCTAGTCTAAGTCCTGTGCCTAAAGCCAACAGAATTCTCATCCTCAATGTCTTATGGCGTTTGGAAGCTGAAATTATTTTCTTTATCTGAGTGTTACTTAGGGATTTAACGGGCCTTTCATCTTCCTTTAATTCTTTGAACTCAATTTCTCCATTCATATATCTATTTTTCCTACACCAACGAACAAATGCTCTCAGGTTCCTAATATCTTTATTGAGCGTCGACCGAATGACTTCTCTACCTCTTTCGAGTATGTACTTGTCAATAACACTTTGAGTAATCTGTTTAGAATTGCATTTTCCAATTATCCGTTCAAAGTGACGCAGTGTGAGGGCTGCTTCATAAATTGAATCTTCTACATAACCAGCTACTTTTTTGCTGTGCAGATACTCGTCACGAATCTGGTTCCAGTCAACGGTAACAGTTCCAGTAAATACGTCGGAGTTCAATTGAGCATATTTTATCTTGCGAAAATGTTCGGCCAGAGCTTTACTTGGTAAAGCTTTTGTCTTACGTTTGCCACTTTCATACCAGCCCACCCACCAGCCTTTTATTCCTTTTCTTTTGTAAATCCAAGTCTTTTTCATATCTTGATTTATCGTAATTTCAACTGTCCAAATCAAGTGAAAAAAAGGGCATGATTTAGTGCAGAATAGTGTCAAAATAGTGACAAGAGTGATCAGCGACAATCATTCTTACCATCCGGTGACAGTTAAAAGTTCCGGATATTAGTCGGAAACAATAAGCTATCTGGATTTCCATAAATCAGGAGATTTCAGATGGTTACCGACTCACAGGTAAGGAGATTGTTCGCTATGAAAAACAAAGTCAAATACCTCTATCAGCTCGCAGACAAGGCTGGTATGAGTGCTAAAACCGCCCGTAAGTATCTAAAATCCGGCTCTCTGCCGAGTCAATGCAAGGCCGTCCATGACTGGGCCACCCACCCGGATGCATTTGCCCAGGACTGGCCCTGGGTTGAAGGCTACCTCAAAAAATCCCTGCCAAACTAATCCTGGTATTCGTATCGAACCGTTTGGATTGGCCCGACCACCTGGACCCAAGGGTAAAATCGTTTCTAAAAATGAATGAATTGATCTTCAAACCCTATGATGCCATCGACCTGCAGCACATCCTCCGAATCCGTGTGGAAAAAGCTCTGCATAGGAAAGCTGTCGAGCCAGGCGTAATTGAAAAGATTGCTGCTATGGCCAATCGTGATCATGGAGATGCACGTAAGGCAGTCGCACTGTTAGCTAAAAGTGCTTACTTGGCAGAAAAGGCCGGTTCCAAAATCACCCTTACACTGGTTGATAAGGCCGCTGCAGAATTGGATCAGGACCGCTACACAACACTCTTGCGTTCAGCTCCCAAGCAGTTCCAGGCAGCTATGGCAGCTGTTATCGCTGCTACAAAACACTCAAACGGTCCAATAGGTACTGGCGAAGCTTATGATGCCTACAAGGCATTCTGTAATAAGGCATTCTGTAATAAGGCCAAACTGCGGCCATTGACCGGCCGTGCCTTCGGTGATCTGCTATCTGAACTGGACATCTACTCACTGTTACGCAGTAGAGTGCTTTCCCGCGGCAGATACGGAAGAACCCGTGAGATCATACTTGATTTGTCATCCGAATTGATAGAGAAGATATACAGTAGGATTCTACTAAATTTTGAGATATGCGGTTAACAGTGATTTGCTTTTGAAGCCTGTAGTATCCTTAGCAATATGTTAAGCCAATAGTGTTCGACAATACAACCTGCCAATAATAGACCGCTGTGCAACTTGAAGGTTGCCACCTCTGGCCCAGATTTTCGCAAAAGCCCCATCGCTAAATAAGCGTTCTTGTTCTGTCAGGCAGATAAATTCCGAAGGCTGCATCTCCTGCGTCAATTTACACAAAGCCGCCAGTCGCCCAACCGTCTTAGAAAGGAAAAGAACACGAAAACCATGCAAGTGGGGAACTTTAAATATTTTTTCATATCGCTTGTATTTAAGGCTCTGAAAATACCACTGATAATTGAGTATCTTCTGTCGAATGTCTTTCATATCACGTTGGGGACTGGATAATGTTTCGGTCCCACAATCCGCCTCAAGAAAAAACAGCAAAGATTTGTCCCGAGCCGCATTGGTCATGATAAACACCGCATCCGGCGTAAATTTTACTTGGCGCACAGTTCTACGACCTATTGGTGAATAATCCGTTGTAATTATACGGCCATCCGGCTCTCGCGGGACGAACGGCGAATTATAAGCCCAAAATTGAAGAGTCGGCCTCGGTTCCACTTTGTCAATCTCATTAAGATGTATTCTGAACCAATTCAGTAAGAGCTGATGATCAATAAGACGATTGCTCACGGGGCTAACGTTTTCATAGGGCATGTCACTGCCGATGAGAATTTTCTCTCTGAGAACATCAACCCCTCGCTCAGTCAATCCCAACAAATTCTCAGGTCGCCCACGAGCCCGCCCAAAATCACTCTTGATTACTTCTATAAATCCCTCTTTTTCAAGGTCGGCAAAGCGTCTCCTGATCACCTGCTTATTCTTTCGGAAAATTGCTGCAAGCTGCGGTACTGTAAGGATTCTATAGTCCGCAAGACATTCAAGAGTTACGCAATCTCTTTCCCGCAGTCTAAAGGCCATAGCTACTGCCTCCTAAATTAAACATTAACGTTATTCATTACTGTCTTCTCTACAGTGATAGCGGCATAATAGCCCTCTGCGTTTCAGGTGACGCCCAACAACATTTTATTTCCCATTTCCAGCCCTAAAGCCACGAAATCCTCAGAAATTTAACAAGCAGGTGAAACGGTAACAAGAAAACTGCCGCTTTCACTTGTGAAGTAGAAGAAATGCTGAATTAAACTGAATAATTTTCAATATGGTAAATATAAAAACTGTTTGGAGGATATCAAAATGCGAAAACCAGAAAAGAAATTCAGTTGTGGCCCGATCTCGGCAAGCATTTAGACAAAAAGCCAAAACTGTAGAGGGTGAAACGGTCAAGTTTTACTCTGTAACAATCAATAAGGCTTATAAGGACGGTGAGGATTGGGAACACACGAACAGTTTGAACATAGAAAACCTTCCTAAAGTCGCGTTGGTTGCAAACGAGACTTACAAGTATGTGCGATTTCGAGAAAATGATTTGCAGCAAAAGTGAAGCAAGTCTTAATGATTGACGACATGCTATGAAAAACTCAGAGATAAAAGACAAGCTGGAAAGAGCACCTGTCCTTTGGATGCACGAGGCTATTACCTATCTTGGCCTCGACCGTTTGGGATTGGCTCGCCCTGATAAAGCTATGTATCGATTAGTTGAGAAGGGAGCATTGCACCCAA
>JACKQG010001943.1_pt1 | contig 24604 bp, 17 predicted proteins | sample 8237621 | NCBI WGS metagenome assembly JACKQG01 (sample SAMN15677084, study PRJNA649215) | marine metagenome | biome: marine; feature: Black Sea; material: saline water; isolation source: suspended particulate matter (SPM) from the Black Sea western gyre | collected 2013-06-09/2013-06-10 | depth... | reverse complement strand
AAACTATGCCCGGAGAACATCCCGGGCCTTTTTAAAAACAACACGAGAATTATCATGACCAGATCCCAAACAATTCAACAGCAGTCGCCTATCGGCCGACTGTTATTTATGGCAACAACTCTCTTCCTTAGCCTGTCTATTAGCGGTAGCGGCCTGGCCAAAGATGCCGGCGAGATATGGGGTAAGGACTACTTCCCGAATATCGAACTCACCAACCAGGACGGCGAAAAGGTTAAGTTCTTTGATGATGTGATCAAGGACAAGGTGGTTGCGATCAACTTTATCTTCACCAGCTGTGGCGATATCTGCCCGGCTGAAACCGCCCGCCTGAAAGAAGTCGCCGACATCCTCGGTGATCGCATGGGCAAGGACATTTTCTTTTACTCCATCACTATCGATCCCAGCGTGGATACCCCGAAGGTGATGAAGGCTTACGCTAAAAAGTACAATACCGGCCCCGGCTGGACCTTTCTGACCGGTGACGAAGAAGAGATCAAGACCCTGCGTAAAAAGCTTGGCCTGTATGTCTTCGCCGAAGATGAATCGAATCGTAAGCTGTCCGACCATAACATCAATCTGGTGATCGGTAATCAGGCCATGGGGCGCTGGGTCAAGCGCTCTCCGATGGAAAACCCCTACGTCATCGCCAATCAGATGGGCACCTGGCTGCATAACTGGAAGCAAGTACGGGTAGGCAACCGTAACCGTTACGAGGATGCACCCGAGATCCGTCAGATCGGTGATGGTGAAATGAAATTCAGAACCCTGTGCTCTTCCTGTCATGTGATCAATGGTGGTATGGAGAAAGGTCCTAACCGTCATCAGGTTGGCCCTGACCTGTTCGCGGTCAGTGAGAAACGCGATCCTGACTGGCTCAAGCGCTGGATGGCTGCACCGGATGTGATGCTGGCAGAAAAAGATCCAATCGCACTTCAGCTGATGGAGCAGTACTCCGTCAAGATGCCGAACTTCAACCTGTCCGACTACGATATCGGTGTCCTGATCGAGTATATCGATGAAGAATCCAGTCGCCTCAGACGTGTAGCAGAACGAAAACAACAGCAGGAAAAGGTCCTGCCCAGCATCTCCGGCTAAGCCGCGATGCAGTGACCAGGTAACAAAATCAGGAATACAGTGGGTGCGAATAATACTGGTCTTATGACCACCCGCCGTCGTCTCTTATGTGTGATGCTGAGCGTAAGTTGATTTAAATAATAAAAGCATTGTAAAAGTCACTAGCAGATCTGATTAATCTACCAGTGTTGAACGGGAAGCTCTGATTCATTCAAGCGGTTTATTTAAGTGTTAAATATTTTAAATAAATCAGGGCTTCCTTATCATTTCAAACAGTAATCGCCGGCCTGATTCAGGATACCGCTTTCTGGATCAGCGGAACCAACGGCTCGGGCAGCGTTATATTTCCTTCCAGTGCAAACTGTTGTGCCCCAGCGGACATCTTGCGCCAGGTCTTACGTACAATATCCAGCCATTTATCTTCATCATATTCCGGATGTTTCTCGGCAAAAGCCAGCATATAGTGCTCGATAAATACCAGATCGGTGATATCTTCCAGCAGCTGGGTATCCCGATTGACCTTGATGCCCTTCTTACCGATCGCGTTCTGAACCCGCTCAATACTTTCTTCATCGTAACCCAACTGCTGCATGATATCGGCCGTGGTTTGTGCATGGAATTTATACAGCTGGGTGCGCCACTGTAAATAACCCTGGCGATCCATCGGATAATCATTGCGTGCCGATTTCCAGCGTTGAATATGCTGGCCACGCATCGATATCTGTGCAACCTCATCCGACTTCGGTGCGAAGCGCTGCAACATATCGCTCATCCTGACAGAGTACAGCAACTCTTTGGGCCACTCCTTACCGCAACCATCAGATACCTTATTCGGATCTTCACTGTTGGCTTTATCGATCAATGCAATGGTCTGTTTTAATCTGTCGCTAGTTTTCATTAATAAACTCAATCAATTTTTTAAAAAAAGGATTTTAACAAGTCTGATACAAATAAATACCCGACCAGCACTATTTTATTAACCCAGATTAACCTTAATTTCATTATTATTAATACCTCCGCTTCGCCTTGACATATATCAATTCCTACAAAATATACGCGGGTATATGATCGTTTCCGCAATAAACCGCTAACAACAATTAAAACTAAAAAAATAGGAGAGAAACCATGTTAAAACAATTTCTATTGGGCTGTATTTTGCTGGGTGCCTGGGGCGCGTCTCAGGCCTCGGTATCAAGCCCTCCCAAAACCCTGTCCGACGAAACCAAAGAGTGCGTGGCCTGCCACCAGAAAAATAATCCCGGTATCGTGCAACAGTGGGGGCGCAGTAAACACTATGGCGCCAACGTAGGTTGTTATGAATGTCATCAGGCCGATGATGGTGATATTGACGCCTATGTACATGATGATAAAAAAGTAAAAAAGAATATTTCAATTATTGTATCGCCCAAAGACTGTTCCAACTGTCATGAAAAAGCCGCCAACGAAATGACCCGTTCACGTCATGCCAAGGCTGGCCATATCCTGGAATCTCTGGATAACCTGCTGGCTGAAGTGGTGGAAGGTAATCGCGCTTTCGTTACCGAGGCTTTTCCGAAAGGAAACTCTGCTGCAGCGGTAAACGGTTGCTGGCAATGTCACGGCTCCAAGGTCAGGGTACTGGATGATGGCGCACTCGACCCAGCGACCTGGCCAAACACCGGTATTGGACGTATCAATCCGGATGGCTCTGAAGGCAGCTGCTCAGCCTGTCATTCACGTCACCAGTTTTCCACCGAACAGGCGCGTAAACCGGATAACTGTGGTAAATGTCACCTCGGCCCGGATCATCCTCAAAAAGAAATCTACGAAGAATCCAAGCATGGTATCGCGTACAAAGCGTATGAAGACCAGCTCAATATGGATAGTGCAAAATGGATAGTCGGTGTCGATTATACTGCGGCTCCTACCTGTGCAACCTGCCATATGGGTGCTACCCGTACTCAGGAGTCTACCCATAACGTCGGCGCTCGTATCAGCTGGACCAATCGCCCACCGATCTCTGTTCGCCCTGAAGTGATGGATGCCAAGATGGGTCTGGAATCGGCCAACCTGAAATGGGATGACCGTCGTAAAAACATGCAGGATGTTTGTCAGGCCTGTCATACCGAAGAATATGTCAACAATTTCTATATCCAGTATGACGGTATGATTGAGCTGTATAACGACAAATACGCGATTCCGGGTACAGCGCTGTATAACGCCGCCAAGCCATTACTCAAGAAAGCCAAATTTTCGAATAAGCTGGACTGGATATGGTTTGAACTGTGGCACCATGAAGGTCGTCGTGCCCGTATGGCCACCTCGATGATGGCTCCAGACTACACCCATTGGCATGGCACCTACGACCTGGCCAAGCACTGGTATACAAAGTATGTACCTGAGCTGGAAAAGCTGATCGAAAAAGGCATGAAGGATGGCGGCGAAAAGAAAACAGCAGCCAAAGCTCTGCAGAAAAAACTGGACGAAGTCCTGTCGGATGCTAACCACAAGTGGTATTCAAGAAACTAACATTGATGCCATGAATCTAACCCCGCCACTGCGGCGGGGTTTTTTTTCGAATCTGCTCAAAATCAAAAACACAATTCCAGATCCTGCAAGGGAGATCAATATGAGAAAAATATACTATTCAATATTAGTCAGCCTGTTCATCGGGGCAAGCGTACAGGCCGCTGAGTCGGTTGATTTTATTTACAACGGCAATCTTTTCTGGTCAAAGGGCGATCTCATCGAAGCCGAAACAGCGTTCAAAAAGGCCCTCGAACAGAATGCTGATTCCAGCATCGCTCATGAAAGACTGGCCAACCTGTATCTGACTCAGAACAAAACCGGTGAAGCGATAGAGCAATACCAGGAAGCCATAATCCTTGATGCAGAAAATGCACATTTATATATTGGACTGTCGATCGCCTATCTGCATAAAAAGTATTATCAGATGGCTGAAGCTATGGCCAATCAGGCCATCACACTGAATCCTGATCTGGCGCACGCACAAAAACTGAAAGCGTACATTGATGCTAAAAATGAACAGCTAAGCCTGGCGAATCAGTCAATTCCTGAAGTTACTCAGCCCATGCATGACACTTTTCATGGGGAGCCTCAATAAAGCTTGATTGCGGGAGTACAGTTCGGACTATGCCGGTCAGCTCTGTACTTCTGCATATCAAACTCATAAAAGTAGTTAATACCCGATTTCGTGGCTTAACAATGCTTTATGGCCACTATAGTTTTTCCCACTGGCCGCTTCAAAAGCGGAAAAATTAAGTTTCGATAGCATTTCCCTCCCCTGTGCATGACTACTCGCCTCAATCAGAGCCTTTCTGATTTTATCCCGAATACTGACGGCTACTTCAGGGGCCGCAGAAAATGCCATGTGGGGTAAAGACTCGGTGGTGATAACGGTATTCAGTCCGGCAAAACTGGAAACCAGAGCGGTTGGTATGATGGCCGCAAATACCGTCTTATCCAGCACCTTTTGAGCCGCATCGTTGGAGTCGCGTGCATATATAATTCTCGGTTGACGCATCGGATCTGGAAATAAATTGAGCAGTCGTACCGCCCCTACACTCGGACTCACCATCGTGGCCACTTTCTGTAACACCAGCTCATCAACATCAAAAATCAGATTATCGTCATGCGTCACCACCGAAAAACTGACCGTATCGGGTAACTTGGCAAGCACTTCGTAATTCATTTTAGCAACCCGATAATCACTAAAATGGGCGGCATCAAGCACCAGATCAAACCCTTTTTTCTGGCGCATGCTGGACCAGTAAGTCAGAAAATTATTATGCGCTTTAATCCGGATTGTATGACCTGTTTGAGCCGACAGATAATCTGCAAGAGGTTGATACGCCTTTAAAATATCAGCTTTGGGTAACACGGGTTGAATCGATAGCGATAAATCGATCGCCATCAGGCTGCCAGTCTTGAGAAGTAGAATGGTCGTTAAAATAGCTTTAGCTACACGCATAATGCCCTGTCTCGTTGTTATATTAAGGAGTCCATCTGAAGTATGCTTATCGATGCCTTAACCCTGAAACAAAGATTATTTTTATTGCGTGAATATTGCCGGACAGGATTAATCTGAGTATGCCATGATGGCGCAATAATCTCTAATCAAGTTCGATACGTTCCATTTACAAACATATTGATTCCGTTCTGAGCCATGCTTTGTTAAGGTTTAAATCAGCAAATACCAGGAATATTCTCAACAGCGTTAAAAAGGTATAAGCTATTCAAACCCTACACAGCTGATATGCGCTAATTAACGATGGAATTAAAATCTGAAAATCAGGCTTCCTGTAGCCACATGGAGTTACTGTTACGCCAAAACCCTCTGTTTGCGCGACTGAATCGCGAGCAGTTATCCAGTCTTTGCAGCCGCTCCAAGATTCTGGAGCTATCCGAAGGCAGCGTTTTATTTAATCATGGTGATACCGTCCATAATTTTTATTTTGTCTATAGCGGCCTGATCAAGCTCTATCGACAATCACCGTTTGGGCAGGAAAAAATCTTTGAAATGGAAGGCGCAGGGCAGATTTTTGCTGAAGCGCTAATGTTTCTGGAGCAGACCAATTATCCAGTCAGTGCCGCTGCCATGCAGAAATCCATTATCGTGGCGATCAGCACCCATCATTTCCTGAAAATCCTGAAGGAATCGGTAGAAACCAGTTTACTGATCATGGGTGATCTAAGCCGCAGGATGCACGAACTGATCAATGAAATTGACAAGCTGAGCACTCTGTCAGGGCGTAACCGGGTAGCGACCTATTTCCTCGACCAGTCGATGAATAAAGGTCAGGAGTTCAAGCTCGATATTCCGAAAAATGCGATTGCTTCCATGCTCTCATTACAACCGGAAACCTTTTCGCGCCTGCTTAAAGAGCTGTGCACTCAACAGGTCATAGAAGTGACCGACAGTAATATTCGTATACTCGATAAACAGTTGCTGCGTATTGCGGCGGGTATTACGACCTAAGCTGGCCTGAGGAGCCTGTGAGAAAATCAGAGGCTCCTATCCACTGTACAGATTCAGGCTTAGCTTCAGACATGCTCCGGGAAGTAAGTCCGCGCAATATCAATATGCAGGTCTGCAAGCTGTATCTGCAGCTTATCGATATATTGATGTAACGCCGGATTATCACTGGTTTTTTTGACCGAACTGTCCAGCGTCTGATTCAGGGTTTCGATGTGTTTTAAGCACACTTCACTATTCGGCAAAGTGGACAGATAGTACCTCATATTGTCGACACAATAACTCACCGAACGCGGAAACTTGGTGTGGCAGAACAGAAAGCTCAACACCTCATCACGCCGAATACGTACCTGCATACTCTGGCGATACATCTGATAGGCCGTCAGCGATTTCAGCATACTCATCCACAGCATATCCTCGAAAGGTTTTAACTCTGGCACATCATCCGGTATGGTGTTTTCAGCTCTGACATCGATGATACGGGTGGTCATATCCGCACGTTCAATTTTGCGTCCGAGATTCAGAAAAACATAGGCTCTGTCATGCGTCATCGCACCAGCAAGCTGTCCAATCAGCTGCTGTAAATCGGCCATAATTTTTTCCAGGTAAGCCAGTCGACCCTGCCGGGCATAGCTCGATGCCTTATTATCCAGTGCATTGTTATACATCGAATTAATCAGCTCCCAGCTTTCCCGCGGCATGATTTCACGGATAGTCCGAGCCGATTCACGTGCGCTTGCCAGGCAGGAAATGATGGAATCCGGATTACTTTCATCGGTAATCAGAAAATTAGTAATTCGACGCTCTGTCACTTCCGGATGACGTTCGTGATATAACTGCGCACTGCCCAGTATGGTTATCAACGGTTCCCAGTCTGGCATCAGCCCCTTGGGAAGATCCAGTATCAGATTGGTATTAACCTTGATCAGTCTGGCGGTATTTTCCGCCCGCTCCTGATAACGTCCTATCCAGTAAATAGTCTCAGCTACTCTTGATAGCATTTTATATATTCTCCACTCTATTCTTCTACAATCCAGGTGTCTTTGCTGCCACCGCCCTGGGAGGAATTCACCACCAGGGAACCTTTTCTCAGCGCTACACGTGTCAACCCACCCATGGTGACTTCGATATTCTTTCCGCTTAAAATAAACGGCCTCAAGTCGACATGCCGGGGCTCTACTTTGCCACGATCGACCGTAGGTACGGTAGAGATACCCAACGTAGGCTGGGCAATATAATTTCTTGGATCTGCCTTGATCAGACTGGCGAACTCTGCGCGTTCGGCTTTGGTTGAAGCCGGCCCGATCAGCATGCCATAACCACCGGATTCATTCGCCGGTTTGACCACCAGTTCGGCCAGGTGTTCAAGCACATAATCGAGAGATTCTTTATCCATACAGCGCCAGGTAGGCACATTCGGAATAATCGGATCCTGATCCAGATAATATTTGATGATTTCAGGCACATAGGAGTACACCACCTTGTCATCAGCCACGCCCGCGCCGGGGGCATTCGCCAGTGCGACTTTACCGGCTTTCCAGGCACGCATTAACCCCGGAACACCCAGCATTGAGTTAGGGTCAAACGCTTCAGGGTCAATAAACAGATCATCGATGCGGCGATAAATGACATCGACCCGACTGAGTCCATCGATATTGCGCATGTACACACAGTTATCATCCTGCACCACCAGATCACGCCCTTCGACCAGTTCACAGCCCATCTGCTGTGCCAGATAGGCGTGCTCAAAGTAAGCCGAATTATAGATACCCGGTGTCAGCACGACGATTTCGGGAGTATCGCCCGGACGCGGAGACAGCGATGCCAGCGTGTCAAACAGATCGGCCGGGTAATCATCGATCGGCATCGGGCTATAGGTTTCGAACAGCTCAGGGAAAACCCGCTTGGTCACCAGACGGTTTTCCAGCATGTAGGACACACCGGAAGGTACTCTCAGGTTGTCTTCCAGCACATAGATAACTCCATCGCTATGACGCACCAGATCGGAACCACAGATATGAGCCCAGATGCCCAGGGGTGGATTGACACCGACACACTGCTCACGAAAATTAACCGACTTGGCCAGAACTGATGCGGGGAAAACCTTATCCTTGACGATTTTTTGATCATGATACAAATCGTCAATAAACAGATTGAGTGCCTGTACGCGCTGCTTCAAGCCGGCCTCTACCTGATTCCATTCCTTACGCGGGATCATGCGCGGAATGATATCAAAAGGCCAGGCACGATCGATCGCACCTTCTTCCTTGGAATATACCCGGAAGGTAATACCCATTTGCTTGATCGCAAGCTCTGCCCCCTTTTGCCGGTTATCCAGCTCTGCAGGGTCCATTTCAGCCAGAAATTTGTACATTTTGCGGGCATAGGATCGAGCATTACCCTTCGGGGTAATCATTTCATCATAGAAAGGATGTTGTTGAAAAGCTTCGAAATTTATACTCATGACCGCTCTCCATTGACAGGTCTTCGACGTAGATCCAGGGTTAAAGGAAACTCAGGGTTCGGCAGTTCTTCTGGAACCGTAATCTTACCGCCAGTATGACCCTGGCGGAGGAATCGAGTCAATCTTCTAGACTCGGCTTCATTTGCATTCACAGGAAAAGTGTCATAGCTACGACCACCGGGATGAGCCACATGATAGGTGCAACCACCGAGTGATTTCTGATTCCAGTTATCGACAATATCAAACACCAAAGGGGCCTGAGTTACAATAGTCGGATGCAATGCGGAAGGTGGATGCCAGGCTTTATAGCGTACACCGCCAACGTATTCTCCGACCGTACCGGTATTGCGTAGCGGGATACGTCGACCATTACAAGTGATCACATGACGACTGTCCGTCATACCCTTTACCTTAACCTGTAATCGTTCTACCGAAGAGTCGACATAACGCGAGGTTCCCATTGACGTCATTTCTTCGCCCAGTACATGCCAGGGTTCGATCGCAAAACGCAGTTCCAGTTCAATATCATCGATATTGATCACGCCATAGCGTGGAAAACGGAATTCGATAAAAGGTGCCAGCCAGGAATGATCGAATGCATAACCTTCCTGATTCAGGTCATTAATGATGTCACGCATGTCACGTTCTACAAAATGTGGCAGCATAAAACGATCATGCAGCTCGGTACCCCAGGGCACCAGTTTCTGCTGATAGGGGTTATCCCAGAAGCGCGCAATCAGAGTGCGCAGTAGCAATGCCTGCATCAGACTCATCTGCGCATGCGGCGGCATTTCAAAGCCACGGAACTCAACGATACCCAGACGTCCGGTACTGCCGTTCGGGGAGTACAGTTTGTCGATACAGAATTCGGCGCGATGCGTATTCCCGGTCAAGTCCACCAGCAGGTTTCTTAACAGGCGATCCACCAGCCACGGCGAGTTACTGTCATTGTTCGACATTTCCGACAGCGCGATACCCAGTTCATACAGTGCATCATCACGCGCTTCATCCACCCGTGGTGATTGTGATGTCGGCCCCATGAACAGACCGGAAAAAAGGTAAGACAATGCCGGGTGATTCTGCCAGAAGGTGAGCAGGCTTTTGAGAAGATGCGGACGACGCAGAATGGGACTGTCGACCGCCTTCGCTGCACCAATCGTAATATGGTTACCACCGCCAGTGCCGCTATGCCGCCCATCCAGCATAAACTTCTCGGTGCCAAGACGTGACAGTCGAGCCTGTTCATACAACGTTGTGGTGTTATGCACCAGCTCATCCCAGCTTGAAGACGGGTGAATATTAACTTCTATAACACCCGGATCCGGCGTCACCGATATACGTTGCAGGCGCGGGTCATGCGGTGGCTCATAGCCTTCCATCATGATCGAAACACCCAGCTCAACGGCCGAGGTTTCAATCGCATTGAGCAGATCGAGATAATGCTCCAGCCGGGTTAAAGGTGGTAAAAACACATGCAGGTGTCCATTGCGCAGCTCTACGCATAACGCGGTTCTAATCAGCGCAGCAGCGTCTTCTTCATCCGCCTCAATCGATTGCTCTACGATGGTCTCTGGCTCGTGCCAGGGCTCGAAGCTTTTCTCGCTGCGGATCAGATGCAGGCGATCACGCAGTTCCGGTAGATGTTCAAATTCATCAAACGGATCTTTTTCAATCAGTTTTTGACGCTTAACCTTAGGCTCCCAGGTCAGTGAGTCGAGCGGCAGTCTATAACCCATCGCCGAGTCGCCCGGTATCAGATACAGTTGTTCACGCCGGAACGTCCATTCGTTTGACAGCCATTGGTCTGCGGTATCATGTCTTGCCACCGGTATCACATAACCACTGATTTTATTCAGCCCGCGGTCAAAAACTCTGGCCAGGCGCTTGCGCTCCATTTCTTCATTAATTTTATTATTTTTGACATCCACATTATCCGGTAGTGTGCCTTCCTTCCACAGATAATAGGGTATGTCTTCATAAGCCGTGCATACATTTTTTTCGCTCAGCTGCAGATGTTGAGCAATGCGATTAATCAGTGACTCGGCATCCTTTTCGGTATAACTGGCATTCGAATGTGGCGTATCCAGCAGATCCTGATGATTCCAGATCGAGCGACCGTCTTTCAGCCAGGCGCAGGTCAGTGCCCAGCGCGGTAACTGTTCACCCGGATACCATTTACCCTGGCCATAATGCAACGCTGGATTTTTCGAATAATGCTCACGGATACGGAGCAGAAGATCCTGCGCCAGTCTCAGCTTATGATCGCCCAGTGCAGAAATATTCCACTGCGGGCTATCCATATCATCGATAGAAACGAAGGTCGGTTCACCACCCATGGTCAGGCGCACATCACTCCGCTCTAGCTGTTCATCCACCTTATAGCCGAGCTGTAGAATGTCTTCCCATTGCTGATCCGAATAAGGCTTGGTGACGCGCGGGTCTTCATGGATGCGTGACACTTCATTGACAAATTTAAAGGTCACTTCACATTTGTCGGTCGCACCGACGATAGGCGCGGCACTCAACGGGTCTGGCGTACAGGCCAGTGGAATATGCCCTTCACCGGCAAACAGTCCCGAAGTCGGATCGAGTCCAATCCAGCCTGCTCCAGGCACAAACACTTCCGCCCAGGCGTGCAGATCGGTAAAATCCTGTTCCGGGCCGGAAGGACCATCGAGTGATTTCTGATCAGACGTCAGCTGTACCAGATAACCGGACACGAAACGTGATGCCAGTCCAAAATGGCGTAATATCTGTACCAGCAGCCAGCCGGTATCGCGGCAGGAGCCGGTTTTACTGGTCAGCGTTTCTTCACAGGTTTGAACGCCCGGTTCCATGCGAATGTTATAGCCGATATGGGTACTCAGAAAGGCATTCAGCGCGACCAGAAAATGGACGATATGGGCCCGATCGGTCGGTGCTGAATCTTCCGCTGAGGTTTCGCCCGCATTATTCGCTTCATTCGCACGCGTGGCCGCCATGCCTAATTCGGCACCCTGCAACTGTTCAATCAGTGCGGTTAATTTTTCTCCTTTCTCCTTAATTTCAAAATACGGCACCAGTTCCTTGGATAACTGGGTTTCATATTTAAAAGGATATTTTTCCGCATACTCTTCGACGAAGAAGTCAAACGGGTTGACCGTCACCAGATCGGCAACCAGATTGACATCAACCACGAAGCTGCGCGTTTTTTCCGGGAATACGAAACGACCGATGAAATTGCCGAACGGATCCTGCATCCAGTTGATGAAATGTTCTTCCGGCTCTACCGTCAGAGAATACTGGTGGATAGGGGTACGGGTATGCGGCGCCGGTCTTAGACGAATAGTGTGAGGTGAAAGGTTTACTCTTCTATCGAAGTGGTACTCTGTTCGGTGATGCAGTGCAATGCGAATCGTCATAAATAATTTAATTATTTTGGTGCAGAAAGGTTAAAAACTCTTCAAAATGGTGCGTAAATAATCGCTAACGCCTTGTTTTTTAAAGTCTAAAATTGAAATTTCGGTGATACTATCACGTCCATTTAAAATGTCATTAAAGCATTTTTGAGTCAATTAAAATAGTCGGCAGATTTATAATTATTATTTAGCTGCTTATACACTAAGGCAGAATATGTTGTTTTATTGGCGCCCCTTTTAGCCCCGGGTAGACAATTCCAGTGACCTGCCAGGTAGCGATGAAGCTGTCGTTCGGCCTCGTCCTCGCGCTTGATTCCAGAACCCGTGCGGGTGGCGATTTTGCAACCAACGATCCCAAATTTCAGCTATTTACGTCTGCCAGTGAGCGCGTATTTTGATTGATGCCAGCGGGTAACATTGCAGCGCGCTGTCGCTATCTACGCCCTGGCGGCTGTTGGGCGAAACCCAATACGCTTAGCCGGTACTGGATTTCGATTTTAACGACTCCGCCAGCCTGGGCCGCGAAATTTTTGCCTACTCTTATTTGACGCAGATTGAACTGAATAACATTAGTTTATGGCGTTAGCTTCGGGCTTTGTGTAGCGCACTGTTCGACCAGATAAACAATCGAGCGGTAGTACAGTCCGCTATGCAGCGACAGGCCGATTTCACAGCTGCGACTGGTCGAGTAACCCGCGGTGCAATTATCCGCTAGCGCCGGTTTCAGCTTAAGCAGAGCACTTGCATTCAATTCCGGTACGCTGAAGCCCTTATCCCCGGCCCAGCCGCAGCATGTCACCTCGTCGGGGACAATCACGTGTTCGGCACAGGCTTCGGCAATCTTGAGTAACTTGTCCTGCAGGCCCATCTTGCGCGTACTGCAGGTGGCATGCAGTGCTATAGTTCCAGCCTGTTTTTCGATATGCAGGCGCTCCAGCAGCACATCATGGATAAACTCGGTGATGTCATACAGCTTGATGCTGGTCTGTAATTGCTGTTTAAGTCGATGACTGCAGGGGCTGGTATCGAATACCACCGGGTCGCGTCCATCTCTGGATGCCGTATACAGGCGTTGCTCGATTTCGCGTAACTTACGCCCTGCCTGCTCAGGCAGGCCCTTGCTTTCGAATGGCATGCCACAGCACAGCGCATCGCCCTGCTCTGGATAGACCACTTCAAAACCTGCCTTGCGCAATAGCTGTTCGGTCTTGTGCGGCAGCGAATCATGCTCAGAATCACCCTTTGCCGGGCCCATGGTCCGACTCACGCAACTCGGAAAATAAACCACACGCGGCTTTTCACTTTCGGCGACTGGCTTTAGTTTGGGATATCGCACCATCGTCGGCATCGAAGCATTCCACAATGGAATCCTCTGCCCCGAGAGTTTTCGTGCCCCACTGCTAACACGCTGCATCAACGAGGTGCCCAGCACGCTGTGATACAGATTAGCCGCAGCCAGCCCGACGCGCGTACTGGAGCACACTGTATCAAAATTATCGGCAACGAAATCAGCCACTTTATGGGCACGACTGCCATGCTGCTGTGTGCGCAGGGCTCTGATCATGCTTCCGGTATCGATGCCAACCGGACAACTGAGTGAACACAGGCCACAGCCGGCACAGGTCTGTATGCCCTGATATTGATACGCCGCTCGTAGCACATCGGCTGAGGGCGAATCTGCCACGCTACCGAGTCGAGCTATTTCACGCAGGCCTGCAATTCGCTGACGCGGGGTCAGGGTGAGCGCACGCGAAGGACATGCCGGCTCACAAAATCCGCACTCGATGCATTTATCCACCAGTGGATCGACCGCTGGCAATGCCTTCAGATGCGTCACATGGCAACGTGGATCATCATTCAATATCACCCCTGGATTGAGCAATAGATCGGGGTCGAACAGTGCCTTGATCTGTTGCATCAGGCGATAGGCTTCTGTACCCCACTCCAGCTCAACATAAGGAGCCATATTACGCCCGGTGCTATGCTCACCTTTGAGCGAACCATCGTATTTATGTACCACCAGTTCACATACCGCGTGCATAAAATCATGATAGCGCTCGACTTCAGCCGTGGTTGAAAAATCCTGGGTAAACACGAAGTGCAGATTCCCTTCCAGTGCATGCCCAAAAATTATCGCTTCGTGATAGCCATGTTGTTTCAGCAACTGCTGTAGATCCAGCGTGGCTGCCGCCAGCTTTGGCACCGCAAACGCGACATCCTCGATAATCACCGTGGTACCGGTTTCACGCATTGCACCGACGGTTGGGAACAGACCTTTACGGATATTCCATAAGCGACTGTACTGCTCTACCACATCGCTAAAACTAACCGGGAACAGACTCTCAACCTTATGCAGAGACTGCTCAATCAGATCGATCTGCTGTGCCAGTGCAGTGTTATCGCTGGCACGGGTTTCGATCAATAATGCGGCTGCCTGCTCAGGCAGATCCTTCAGTAGCTCCGTCATGCCCGGCTTGTTTTCGACCGACCTTAATGCGGCACGATCCATCAGCTCTACGGCGGCAACCGGTTGCTGTTTGAGTATGGCCACCGCTTCACAGGCCATCTGGATATTGCCAAAAAATACCAGCGCACTCGCCTTATGCGCATGCTCCGCTACCGTTTTATAGGTGATTTCTGCAATAAAGCCGAGGGTGCCTTCAGAGCCGATCATCAACTGCTGCAGGATATCGATTGGATCTCTAAAATCGACCAGCGCATTCAGGCTGTAACCGGTGGTATTCTTGATGCTGAACTTATGCCGGATACGCGCTGCCAGAGCCTGATTATCGCGGCAATCCTGCGCCAGTTTCCCGAGTTGCTGCAACAGGCTTTGATGGCTTAGCCGGAATGCTCCCCGGCTCGCCTCACTAGCGGTATCCAGCACACTGCCATCCGCCAGTATCACCCGCATACTGAGCAACGTCTGATAACTGTTCTGCGCAGTTCCGCAACACATACCACTCGCATTGTTCGCCGCAATACCACCGATTCTGGCCGCATTGATCGATGCAGGATCCGGCCCTATCTTGCGCCCCAATGGTAACAGGTACTCATTAGCTCTGGCACCTATTACACCAGGTTGTAGACGAATCGCCCGCCCCTGATGCAGCACTTTGTAATCCCGCCAGGCATTCGGCTCCAGCACAGCCAGTACCGAATCGGTAATGGCCTGACCCGAAAGACTGGTGCCCGATGCACGAAAGGTCACCGGCGTGGCAAACTTTTTTGCCAGCCTTAACAAACGAGACACTTCGTCTTCATTCACCAGCTTCACCACCAGCTGTGGAATCAGCCGATAAAAGCTGGCGTCGGTGCCATACGCCAGGGTACGCAGCGGATCATCGATCAATCGATCCTCACCGATGAACTGTGCTAACGCGGTCTTAAGCTGTGCGACATTCGTGTTCATAGCGGAACCTCTGTTAATTACCGTAAGCCACGGATGGCAGCCAGGTCACCAGTGCCGGGAAGGCAAATACCAGCCCCAGTCCGATCAACTGTAATACGATAAAAGGTACCACACCGCGATAGATGTCGGTTAACTTGACCCCGGGAGGACACACACCTTTCAAATAAAACAGCGCGAAGCCTACCGGCGGGGTCAGGAATGAAGTCTGCAAAGTGACTGCTACCAGTAGCGCAAACCACACCAGACTGGGGTTATCCACCACACCGTAACCCTCAACACTTAAGTCCAGAGCACCAATCACTGGCCCCAACAGAGGCAACATGATCAGACTGATTTCTATCCAGTCGAGGAAAAAGCCGAGGATAAAAATGAAAGCCAGTATGATAAGAATCAATGTATATGGAGCTACATCTAAACCAGTCAAAGCAGACTCGATCAATTCATCGCCACCACATTCTCTTAACACCAGAGCAAATACCGTAGCACCCACAAATATCGCGAAGATATAGGCCGAAGTATTCATCGTGTTGATGGTTACTTCTTTTAATACTTCCCAGTCAAAACGTTTATAGGCAATGGCTAAAAGAGTCGCACCTAGAGCACCAATACCAGATGCCTCGGTTACTGTGGCAATACCCATAAAAATGGAACCAAGAACGGACAGTATCAATAATGCTGGTGGCAGGATATCCAGCATAACCCGAAACACATCACCCAGATGAATGTCCTTATGATCAGCGGAAAGCGGTGCATTTTCAGGATAAATGCGACCATAAATATAGATATAGCTGATATACAGCAGGCCTAAAATCAACCCGGGAAATACCGCACCCATGAACAGGTCACCAACCGAGATACCTAGTTGGTCTCCCATGATGACCAGCATGATGGAAGGCGGAATTAAAATCCCCAGACAACCTGATGCTGCGATGGTGCCCAGAGCAAGTGGTTTGTGGTAGTTCTGTTTTAACATGGCGGGTAATGACATCACACCGAGCAATACCACTGAAGCACCGATGATACCGGTAGATGCTGCCAGGATAATACCAATCAGGGTTACCGTAATAGCCAGCCCACCTTTAACATTACCGAACAACCTTTGAATGGAGTGCATCATGCGCTCAGCCACGCCGGATTTATCCAGCATCAGCCCCATAAATATGAACATCGGCAGGGCCACCAGCACCCAGTTATCCATGATGGCAAATATACGACCGGTGAGTAATCCGAGCGTATTGTAGTCCAGACCAGTCACGGTCCAGTCCATGTAATCAGTCCAGTAGGCAACGCCCGCGAAACCAATACCAACACCTGCTAATACCCAGGCAACCGGAAAACCGGTGAACAACAGCGCGATGAATGTCACAAACATCGCGATGACTAAATAATTTTCTGGTTCAAGACCCATGACTGTTGTTCTCCGACTTATTTTTGTTATCGACGTCAGCGCTATCGACAACTTCGCTATCGCTTATCTGGACATGAAAAAATCTTTGCATCATCGATACCCGGCCCGATACCAGCTCAACCGGCTCTTTGCCATAATGCAATAACAGCAGCACTTCCTGAATTAAACGTGCTAGAGCTGCGACAAACATCAGCAACATAGTTATAGGCACCACAGATTTGATCACCCAACGATAGGGTAAACCGGTTGGATTTTGCGAGGTTTCACTATTTTGAAATGAATCCCAGGCCCACGCCAGACTATGGTCAAACAGGACCCATAGAAAAGGGAAAAGTAAAAATAAAATACCGAGTATTTCCAGCACGTGTTGTTTACGACGTGAAAGGCTCATATGAATGATATCTACTCGGATATGGGAATCATTAGTGATGGCATATGCCATTCCAAACATAAAGGCCACCGCATAAAGGTGCCACATTAATTCTTCTAAAGGGACCAATCCATGGCTAAATCCATAACGTAAGACGACCTGTAACAAGATTACAAGTACCAGAGCGACATTTAACCAGGCAGTAGTACCTGCAATGCGTCGAACAATCCCATTCAGAAAACTCACGATAGGGATGTCAACCTGGTAATTATTTCCGGGTGCTGCTGACATGATTTCTTCCTCAGATATAAGTTAAAAAATGGTGGGGTCACCCCCACCACTCTATTTTCGACCGCTTTATTTAGCGATACGCTGAGTACCGGGACGTGGCAGGAATGCCCACTCGTTCCACAGCCGGTAATCATTACGGAAAGCTGACAGGTTATCGTAGATTTTCTTGAATCCAGGATCCTTTTGACTTTCTTCAGCAACTACTTCATCCCACTTACCACGGAATTCATTCAGCATTTCATCAGACCAGTAACGATTCTCTACACCCTTCTCCAGGTTCTCTTTCATTACAGGGAACTGAATCGCTTCACCCAATGCCAGACCATCCAGCATCGCGGCTTTACAACCCATCTCAACAACAGCTTGCTGTGATTTGCTCATGCCTTTCCAGGTATCTTTGTTGATGATCAGGTCAAACATGGTTGCCGGCTGGTGCCATCCCGGGAAGTAGTTGAACTTAAGAATCTTGCTGAAACCCAACAGCTTATCGATTGCAGGCATGGAGAATTCAGTCGCGTCAATCGCTCCTTTTTCCAGCGCAGGAAAGATGTCCGCAGACGGTAGCAACGAAGTTGAAACACCCATTTTTTCCATAACCAGTGCGCCCAGACCGAAGAAGCGCATACGCAGGCCTTTAAGGTCTTCTGGCTTATCGATCGCCTTTGAGAACCAGCCTGAGGTTTCAGGAGCAATAATAGAGCAGGGGATAGAATGAATGTTGTAACCCGCATCGTCATAAACTGACTGCCATAACGCACGGCCATCACCATAATAAATCCAGGCCAGGAATTCAGGGGCATCGGGACCAAAAGGAACAGCAGAGAAGATGGAGCCTTTATTGCCCAGCAAGCCGGTGTTATAACCCGGTGTTGTCCAACCAGCATTCACCTGACCTTTTGATACCGATTCCAGCATCTCTTTTGGTGGAACCAGTTTACCCGGCTCGTAGATCTTGATCTTAACGGAGCCATCTGAAGCTTCGTTCACATGCTCAGCCAGCCATGCAGGGGTTGAACCCAGACCGGTCAAATGCGTACCGAACCAGACCGGCACTTTCAATAACACCTTCTTCTCTGCAAACGACGGCGTAGATACCATCGATAGCGACAGAATCGCTGCGCTACTCAGTGTAATTAGCGTTTTATTCATAAATAATCCTCTTGGATGACAATTTAATTAGTTTTAATTATTTCACGTCTTACCAACTGGTAAATTGGTAAGTCCAATAATGGTAAATGCGTTACCGGTTTATTGTCAAGATTTTTTTATTTTAGTGAATTAGAATTAATTATATTAGACTTTAAGCATCTATATTACTGATTATTAATGATTTTTAGTATATTTAATACCTTGTATACGCACCTATATAAGCACTTTTTAATTCGCTTATATAATTTTTAATTGTATAAATTGGCAAGTTTTTGAGAATATCCTCTTGCAAATAAAATCGAACTCCTTAGTATTACGGCTATCTGGTCTTACCAATTATACGAGAGAGCATTTATATGGAAACCTTATCAGACCGCATCGCACATCAGATCGAAACCATGATCGCTGACGGCGGATTACAGGCCGGCGAACGCCTGCCTGCTGAACGCCAGCTGGCTGAGCGTCTCGGCATCTCCAGACCCTCGCTACGTGAAGCCCTGAAAAAGCTGGCCAGCAAAGGCTTGCTCACCACTCGCCAGGGTGGCGGAACCTACGTACAGAAATCACTCGATGCTGGCATCAGCGATCCCCTGCTGGCATTACTGCAGCAGCAGCCGGAATCGCGTTTTGATGTACTGGAAGTGCGGCATGCACTGGATGGCCAGGCGGCCTACTATGCGGCGCTGCGTGCCACCGATGAAGATCGCTACCGGATTCAGAAAGCCTACGAACACATGCTCGACCTGCATCACAATAGTGATGACCCGCTGGATGAAGCTCTGGCCGATGCGGCATTTCATCTATCCATTACCGAAGCATCGCATAACATCGTACTGCTGCACGTGATGCGTAGTCTGTTCACCGTGCTGCAAAAAAGCATCAAGCATAATCTGGACAAGCTGTACACCATACCCAAAGTGTTTGAACCTCTCTCCAGACAACACGAAGCTTTGATGCGAGCGGTGATTACCGGAGATCCGGAAGCTGCGCGCCATGCCGCCCAGGATCACATGGTATTTGTAGAAGAATCACTGCAGAGTATTGATAAACAACAGGCCCGGCACGAACGCTTTTTACGCCAGGCTTCCATTCTAGCGCCCAATGAGAAATCCCTATGAAACCACCCGAACGTGTTTACTTTTTTGGCACCTGCCTGATCGACATGCTGTATCCAAAGGCCGGTCTGGCCGGTATGCAACTGTTGCGCCAGGCCGGCATCAAGGTCATTTATCCCAAAGATCAGACCTGCTGCGGCCAACCGGCTTTTAATTCCGGTTATCGGGATGAAGCACTCAGTGTAGCGCGCAGCCTGATCAAGTGTTTCCCGCAAAATATCCCTGTGGTGGTGCCTTCCGGTTCCTGCGCTGGCATGATCAAGCAGCACTGGGCGGAACTGTTTGCGGACCAGGTGGATGCAGAGGCGGCGGCTGAAATCGCCTCGCGCACCTATGAACTGACCCAGTTTCTGGTTGATGTACTCGACCTGAAACTGAAAGACCTCGGTAAACCGGTCAAGATTGCGGTGCATACCTCCTGTTCAGCGCGTCGTGAAATGGGTGTTGCCGAACATATCGAATCCCTGCTCGGCCAACTCGACGCTGTCGAACTGGTGCAACAGGAACGCAAAGCCGAATGCTGTGGTTTCGGTGGCACTTTCGCCATCAAACAGGCCGATATCTCCGGTGCCATGGTGCAGGACAAAACCACCAGCCTGCGAGCCACTGGTGCAGAACGGGTGATCAGCCAGGACTGTGGTTGCCTGATGAATATCGGGGGTGCTTTCGACAAACAGGCACAGGATAAAGGTAAAGGTCCGGTCACACAGCACATCGCCGAATTTCTATGGGAGCGTACTCATGCATCAAACTGAAGCTTTTCACCAACGTATCGACAAGGCCCTGCATAACGAACAGGCCCGCACCAGTTTTCGCTCCACCATGAGTGGATTGATGCAGAAACGTGCGGCACAATTTCCCGACAATGATGAGTTACAGGCATTACGCGACCAGGCCAGAGCGATCCGCGCGCATGCACTCACGCGCCAGCCTGAACTACTGGAACAACTTGAGCAGAAGCTGACGGCGAATGGCATCCGAGTGCACTGGGCAGAAACGGCACAGCAGGCGAATGAAATTATCTATCAGATCCTGCACGCCGCAGATGCCAAAACACTGGTCAAGGGCAAGTCGATGGTTTCAGAGGAAACCGAACTGAATCATTATCTCGAGCAGCGCAATATCGAAGTGCTTGAATCGGATCTGGGCGAATTTATCATCCAGCTCGCGCATGAACCGCCATCGCATATCGTGGCCCCGGCTATTCACAAAAACGTGAAACAGGTGGCCGAACTGTTCCATCAGTTTTTTCCAGAACTGGGCTATACCGAAAATATCGATGAACTGACACTGTTAGCACGTCAGATTCTACGCGACAAGTTTGCCAATGCCGATGCCGGAATCTCAGGGGTTAACTTTGCAGTAGCTGAAACCGGCACCCTGTGTCTGGTAGAAAATGAAGGTAACGGTCGCCTCAGTACAACCGCCCCGCGCCTGCATATCGCCATTACCGGCATCGAAAAAGTAGTGGCTAAACTGTCCGATATCCCGCCATTACTGAATATTCTGACCAAATCCGCGACCGGCCAGCCGATCACTACCTACTTCAACATGATCAGCCGTCCGCGCCAGCCCGATGAAAAAGACGGCCCACAGGCGGTGCATCTGGTGCTGCTGGATAATCAGCGCTCCTCGATTCGGATGGATGAGGAGTTACTCGATACCCTGCGCTGCATCCGCTGCGGGGCCTGCATCAATCACTGTCCAGTGTATGTGCAGGTCGGTGGCCATGCCTATGGCACCGTTTACCCTGGCCCGATTGGCTGCGTGCTGGAACCGCAGCGTCTGGGACTGGAAAAAACGGGTATCCTCACTTCCGCCTGCACCATGTGTGGAGCCTGCGCCGAGGTCTGCCCGGTACGTATTCCTCTACCCAAACTGATCAACCGGCTACGTGCCGAATCGGTCAATGCAGCGCGCTCCGAGGCCCATATCAATGGCAAGGGCAGCCTGCGTAAATTAACCGAGTCGCAGGCCTGGGCGATCTGGCGATTGCTATATGCCAGTCCACGCAATTACCGCCTGTTCCGCTGGTTTGCCACCCGTCTGCGCGGCTTAACCCCGACCAGACTGGGTGCATGGACTCGCTACCGCAGCAGCATTAAACCGGCTCCTCGCAGCCTGCAGGAACTGGCTCAACAGGAGGGCTTTGATCATGAATGAGCTGAATCAGAAGACCGCACGTGACAATATACTGGCAAGATTACGCAACAACCGCATGACTCAGAGTGCATCTCCAGCACCCTATCTTCCCAGCTATGGCTGGAGTCAGGCAGAGAAAATACAACGTCTAAGCGAACGTATGCAGGCCGTGCGCGGCGAAGTGCATCGTATGCCACGCACAGACTGGGTCGGCTGGCTGAACCAGGAACTACCCAAACGTAAACTGCACAATATCCTGCTCGGGGAGACAGCCAATGCTGAGCTGTTTCGGGCGCAGGCTGATGCTGCACTTACCCTGCATCGATACGACCGCGTGATTGAGGACTGGAAACAGGATCTGTTTAAGCAGGTCGATGTCGGCATCACCGATACTCTGGGTGGCATTGCCGAGAGCGGTAGCCTGATCCTGTGGCCAACACCACAGGAACCACGCCTGCTGTCACTGGTACCGCCGGTGCATATCGCCCTGCTGGAAGCGGACAAAATTGTCGATAACTTCGCGCAGGCGATGCACCAGCAACACTGGTCAGAGCATATGCCGACTAATGCATTGTTGATATCCGGCCCGTCCAAGACGGCCGATATCGAGCAGACTCTGGCCTACGGCATTCACGGTCCCAAGCAACTCATCGTATTAATACTCGAGTAACTAGCGTGAACCTTTCGCTCTGGCAAAGGCATCTGCCAGAGCGCCCATCGGCTTGTCCTGAGCCACATCGGTTCGTGCTTTTACCGCCTTTGGCGGACGTTTCGCTCGTGGCTGGTTATTCGCAGCAACATCCTTAGGAGCAGGCTTTGACTGCGGTCTGACTTCGTCACTCAGCCGCATGGTGAGTGCAACTCGGTTACGCTTGATATCAACTTCCAGCACCTTAACGCGCACGATATCACCGGCCTTGACCACTTCATGTGGATCCTTGATGAAGCGGTCTGCCAATGCGGAAATGTGTACCAGACCATCCTGATGCACACCGATATCCACAAATGCGCCAAAGTTAGTCACGTTGGTTATCACACCCTCCAGCACCATGCCTTCAGTCAAGTCTTTCAGCTGTTCCACCCCATCTTTGAACTGCGCTGTTTTGAAAGCCGGACGCGGGTCACGCCCCGGCTTATCCAGCTCCGCGATAATATCGGTGACCGTCGGCAGGCCGAACTGCTCATTCACATAATCCGCAGGTTTGAGAGATTTCAATAGTGCACTGTTACCTATCAGGCCTTTCAAATCGACCTGCATCCGGTCCATGATGCTTTGTACCACACCGTAACTCTCCGGATGCACAGCTGAATTATCGAGCAGATTCTCAGCCTGATGGATACGCAGGAAGCCAGCCGCCTGTTCGAAACTTTTTTCACCCAGCCGCGGAACCTTAAGTAAGGTTTTACGCAACTTGAACGGACCATTCTGGTTGCGGAATTCGACGATATTATCCGCAATCGTCTGATTCAATCCGGCTACTCGCCGTAACAGAGCACTGGAAGCCGTATTCACTTCCACTCCGACCCCATTCACACAGTCTTCCACCACACTATCCAGATTGCGCGCCAGTTGAAACTGACTGACATCATGCTGGTACTGACCGACGCCGATCGCTTTCGGCTCTATCTTTACCAGTTCAGCCAGCGGATCCTGCAGTCGGCGTGCGATCGATACGGCTCCGCGGATGGTCACATCCAGATCAGGAAATTCCTGCGCCGCTAAAGCCGAGGCCGAGTACACCGAAGCCCCGGCTTCGCTGACCATCACCTTCTGACATTTGAGTTCTGGATGACGTGCAATCAGATCCGCACATAGCTTTTCGGTTTCGCGTGATGCGGTGCCATTGCCGATCGCGAGTAATTCAATCTGGTACTTCGCGGCCAGTTTGGCCAGAATCGCAATCGATTCATCCCACTGCCTTTTGGGTACATGCGGGTAAATCGTAGTCGAGTCGATAAACTGACCGGTATTATCGATCACCGCAATCTTGACCCCGGTACGCAGACCGGGATCGAGTCCGATGGTCGCACGTTGCCCGGCAGGAGCCGACAGCAGCAGATCTTTCAGGTTACGGGCGAATACATTGATGGCTTCATTTTCAGCGCTTTCATGCAGCGCAGAAAAAAGCTCCAGTTCGATGCGCATCCTGAGTTTGATCGCCCAGGTCCAGCGCACCACTTCAGCCAGCCAGCCGTCCGCTGCCCTGCCCTGCTGCTCAACCCCGCTATGGCGCGCGATGATTGCTTCGCAGGGATGCGCCAGTGCGGTATCGTGCTCGACATCGATGCTGAGTTGCAGCACATCCTCCTTGCGCCCGCGAAACATCGCGAGTGCCCGATGCGAAGGTATCGCAGACAGCTTGTCCTGATGCTCGAAATAATCTCTGAATTTAGCCCCACTCTCCTCCTTACCGGCCACCACTTTCGAATACAGCAGCGCATGACGATTGAAATACGCTCTGAGTTCCGCCATCAAATCCGCATTCTCGGTAAAGCGCTCCATCAGAATGAACTTCGCGCCTTCCAGCACGGTTTTTACATCGGGAAACTTTTCGGCGAAAGGCTCCGCAGTACAGATGTAGTTCAGCGCTTCCTGCTCAGGGTTAAGTGTCGGGTTGAGTAACAGATCGTCGGCCAGCGCTTGCAGACCGGCTTCAATCGCAATCTGACCCTTGGTGTGACGTTTCTTTTTATACGGCAGGTACAGGTCTTCCAGCCGCACCTTGGTTTCCGCTTCATTGATAGCGAGGGTTAATTCAGCCGTCAGCTTGCCCTGCTCATCAATCGATTTTAGAATCGAGGCTCT
>JACKQG010000717.1_pt1 | contig 24604 bp, 26 predicted proteins | sample 8237621 | NCBI WGS metagenome assembly JACKQG01 (sample SAMN15677084, study PRJNA649215) | marine metagenome | biome: marine; feature: Black Sea; material: saline water; isolation source: suspended particulate matter (SPM) from the Black Sea western gyre | collected 2013-06-09/2013-06-10 | depth... | reverse complement strand
ATGAAAGTAAGCATAACGCATTTAGATGGAATGAAGTTTGAAGCAAAAACTGCGAAAAGCAGTTTTATTATAGATTGTCCGGTTATTTCACCGATAGAGTATTTTTTAGCAGGTCTTATCAACTGTACAGCCACAGATATCATTTTGATTCCTAAAAATCAAGATAAGACTGTGACTGATTTAGTGGTTGATGGTGAAGTTGTTCGCAATGAAGCACATCCTTGTAAGTTCAATACACTCCATTTAACATATAATTTTAACTCTGATGCTGATGATATCACTGCGGCACGTTGGGTGATGGCTTCTTTAGAGACATATTGTTCAACAATCAATACAATTCGTGACACTACAAAGATAACCTATTCTATAACACATAATGCAAAGCTCATCAAAGAAAATGAAGAGATGATTTCTGGTGGAGGTTCAAGTATAGACATGGGTGAAGTAGAGAGTTGTCCAAGTTAAAAGTCAGTTTTAAAAAGGATAAATGATTATGTCAAGTACGCAAAAATTATATCCATATCTATTTTCTGTTGTAGATGATATAGAAAAACATAAAGTTTATATCGCCACCTCTTGGGTGAAAAAAGAAAATATAACTGATATTTTCAACAAAAGAAAGATATCTCCAAAAAAATTCCGAGACGGTTACGGTGTGCCGATTTTGGAATATTTTATTGCTGTTATAAAAGAAGAGAAACCTTTGGGTGATTGTCCTGTTATGAGTAAACTTGTGCATTATCTTTTAAAAAAAGATATAACACCTCAAGAAGTTTTTAATATCTGTATGGATTTTAGATCATCTTTGCGAACCTATCTTTTTACAAAAGATGAAATTATAAACAACCCACTATCTTTTGCAGATGAAATCGCTAGGATAATGGATGCAAATTTATCCGGTGTTTTGAATATTTTCACTAACATATATAAAGACACTAAACTTAAACTCCAGCAATTAGAATCCCAAAAAAATAAACTCTTAGAAGAAAAAGAACAGATACAAGAAGATGTGAGCATAGACAAGTTGACAGGTTTAATAAACTATATAACTTTCGAAAAACTCATTAAAGATAAAATAAACAATGCTTTAAAGAATAATATAAGATTATTTTTATCTGTTATCGATATTCCTAATCTAAGAGAGATAAATCTTGAAAAAGGGAGGGAGTTTGGAGATGGTGTTATCAATGGTGTGGCTGATGAAATAAAAACATTTGACAAAGAGTATATCGCTTTGGGACGTTTGGAAGGGGAGCGTTTTGGTGTTCTTTTGGAGTCTTCTAAAGAACAAGAAGCTTATGATTGGTGTGTTGCACTTTATAAAAATATATCTGATAAAGATGAAAAACTGGCATACTGTATCACAGAAGTTGACTATGCCGAAGCAATCAGTAAGCTTTTTTTACGTGCATATGATTTAATTGATGAAGCCAATACGAACGAAGAGATTATTATAAACACAGATTTTAGAAAAATCATACCTTTTAAAGAACTCTCAGACCAAAGTGAATTTACAAATGAATTGAAAAAGATGAAGACAATTGAAAGCGTTCTTTATTACAAGGAATTGCCTCTTAACAATGAATCAACAATTAAAGAAGTAACTTCTCAACATATACAAATCACAGCTTCCAAAAAACAAATCAAAATGGCAAAAATTGGTAAATATATGTATTTCAAAATTGATAAACTTGGAAACATTAAAGCCACCGTTAACTCTATAGATGAAGACAGGCATAGAGTAAGTTTGGATACTTTTAAGTTTGATATACATTCCCCATTGGATAGAAAACTTTATAGAGTTAAAGCAGCAGATGACTTTAGAGCCTATATAAGAGATAATAATCGAGATTATAATGTAGAAGTCTTAGATATGAACAATAAGTATATAGCTGTTGAAATAGATAGAAAACGAAATTTTGATATAGATGCTTCATTTGTCTTACATGTCAGAATGATTATTGATGGAGTTGCTTATAATTTTGAAACCACCACCACTATCAAGAGAGTTGAAAAAGTTCTTGGTGGTTACAAGTTTGTTTTATTTTGCCATTTAGATACTAAAAATGAAGAAATAATACAAGAATATCTCGCGAGTTTTCAAAGAAATATCATCAAAGATTTTCAAAAATAATTTCTTTAAATTCTATGACAAATTGTCATAGAATTAACTTCTGTTGGAATTTTTACATAAAATATCATAAATATACGAAAAGGATTTATGATGATTGAGATGGCAAGTGTTTTATTGGCAAGTGGGGTTTTAATGATTTTAGCATATGAATTTGCATTTTTACAAAAACGTGAATGGGGTGAAAATCACAAGAGCTTTTTCTAAACTCCATAAAGTTTATGATAAATAGGCATCCTAGACCTTACTTGTTTTAGGTAATGCTTAGGCTCATCATATTTTAGGTGTCTGAGAAGATAATTATATACTGCTTGAGGTTTCATAGTGTTGATAACTCTTGAAGCGGATTTCACATCAGCATTTTTTGTAAATGCCCAAGCTACATTTCCTGCACCTGTATTATAAGCGGCAATTGTGCAATAAAGACGGCTATCCTCATTTTTTATTGATTTTAAATATCTATAGTACAGTATATGCAGATAAGCAGTTCCCATTTTAATATTATTTTCGCTGTTGTACAAATATTCTCCAGAAACTAAGCTGTCTTTATTGTAAAGATATTTATACGCATCTCGTCCAGCAGTTTTTGGGACGATTTGCATTAATCCAAAAGCAGGTGTAGGAGATTTTGCCAATGGATTGAAACTGCTTTCAGAGTGTATTATCGCAAACACTAAGGGCATAGGGACTTTTTGCCTAAGAGATTCTTTTTTAACTGTTTTATGATATATCTTAGATCTTTTTATAATGCTCTGAGGAGGCATTTTAATACGTGTTGTATAAATACGTGAGTGTTTTATTTTTGTAGATTTTGCAACCTTCATATTTTTGTATTGGATATGTTTATTGACATATTGCTTAATAGTTTTCTTTGTAGGTCTTTGTGGAAAAATTATGGGAGTTAAAATAGCTTGTGGATTTATTTTTGATGTTTCCATCGTAGCAGGTTTTTTTATAGTGGATAATTTTTGCTCAAGTGAGTCATTTTTAAAAGCTGATTTTGTATCCAATATTACAGCTTTTGCTAATGCAGTTTTGAGTTTTTCTTTTGCTTCTTTTTCTGATAAAGCAAGCGTTTCTATAATTATTTCTTCGTTTTTAAAGTCTATATTTGTTCTTGTCTTTTGATCTGGAGTATAAGAGATGAGATTGTTTTGAGTTGTTATTTTAGGCTCATCCCATATAGTGTTTAAGTCTCGCCTATACTCTTTTATAGCATTTAAATGTTCTTTTTGATAAGACTCAAAACTAATATTTTGAGAGGCTTTGTAAGCTTCAAATTCTTTTTTAGCATCTAAAAAAGAATCTGCATTTAAAAGACTCAAGCTAAATAGATAAAAGACTGAATGTTTTAACATTTCACAGTCTATTTTTTAGATAAGATTTTTGGGATCAGCATCACTGAAATGTCCCCATTTTAATTTAGCTCCACCGAGTACATGAAAATGTAAATGTCCAACTTCCTGACCACCGTTTTCACCAATATTTGTTATGACTCTATAACCGGATTTGTCGATATGGGTTTTTTGTGTGATTTCTTGAATAAAAGTGGTCATGCCTGCCATCATATCAGGTGTCAGGTCATTAAAGCTATCTACATGAACTTTTGGTATTGCCAAAATATGGACAGGCGCTTTAGGATTGATGTCATGAAAAGCTAAATAATTTTCATCCTCATGTATTATATTTGAGGGGATCTCTTTCTTAATAATTTTGCAAAATAAACACATAAAATTTCCTTCTTGATTCTTAAGTATATTCTATAATTGTAACATATAAAGTTAATATGAAGCTCTTTGTAATGAAAAGTTAAATATAATCTCTATTAAAATTTTACAATTATGGTGACTTTATTGAAAGAATGGTACGAAAAAATAAAAGAAGCACAAAGTGTTGAATCTTTAGAAGAGATACGTATATCTGTGTTTGGAAAAAAAGGTGTTTTGGCTATAGAGTTTGCTAAAATGAAGACAGCTCCAAATGAAGAAAAGGCACAAATAGCAAAAGATTTAAACACGCATAAAAGCGGTTTAATGAATGAATTCACAGCAAGAAAAATCACTTTACAGACCTTAGAACTCCAAGAGGCTATGAAGGCAGAGGCAATTGACGTATCTCTTTACAGTACAAGTTCACAAGCCGGTGGACTTCACCCTGTTATGGAGACTATGGATAGAATTGTTGAGTATTTTTCCTCAATGAACTTTGCAGTGAAAACCGGAAATATGGTTGAAGATGATTTTAATAATTTTGAAGCATTGAATCTTCCTAAATATCATCCCGCGCGTGATATGCAAGATACATTTTATTTTAAAGATGAATTACTGCTCAGAACCCACACTTCACCGGTTCAAATCAGAACAATGATGCAAACACAACCTCCTATTCGTATGATAGCTCCCGGTGCTGTTTTTAGAAGAGACTATGATTTAACACACACACCGATGTTTCACCAAGTTGAAGGTCTGTTAGTGGATGAAGCCGGAAAGGTTTCTTTTGCTAATTTAAAGTATATTTTAGAAGATTTTTTAAAATATATGTTTGGAGATATTCAAGTTAGATTCCGTCCATCTTTTTTCCCGTTTACAGAACCGTCTGCAGAAGTTGATATTTCATGTGTTTTTTGTCAAGGAAAAGGTTGCAGAGTTTGTTCAAAAACAGGTTGGTTGGAAGTTTTAGGATGTGGAATTGTAGATCCTAATGTATTTGAAGCGGTGAAGTATAAAAATGTCAGTGGATATGCTTTTGGTTTAGGAGTGGAGCGATTTGCGATGCTGATACATCAAATCGGTGATTTAAGATCACTGTTTGAGGGAGATATTAAATTGTTGGAGCAGTTTCAATGATAGTTACAAAAAGTTGGTTGAATGAATGGATAGACCTTACTAATATAACGACAGAAGATTTGTGTAAAACTTTGAATGCCATTGGTTTAGAAGTGGATTCTGTAACAAGTTATGATATTCCAAAAAAAATAATTTTTGGCCGTGTTATAGAATGTGAAAAACATCCTGATGCAGATAAGCTGAATGTTTGTCAGGTGGATATAGGATCGAGTGTGCGTCAAATTGTTTGCGGTGCATCAAATGTTCGAGCCGGTTTAGATGTTGTTGTTGCAACCATCGGAGCAACAATGCCTAGCGGACTTGTGATAAAACCGGTGAAACTTCGCGGTGTCAGTTCTGAGGGCATGATATGTTCTGCATCAGAAATAGGTTTACCGGATTTTTCTCCAGGAATCATGGAGTTGGATTCGAGTATAGGCTCGTTTGAATTAGGTGAAGAGCTACATTCAAATTTTATTTTTTCTGATGATGTCATTGAGATTGAACTTACTGCAAACAGAGGTGATTGTCTTAGTATTAACGGTGTTGCAAGAGATTTAAGTGCGGCTTATGACAGACCCTTACGAAAGCATAAACGTGATGAAGATGACGATAACCGTAAAGGTATTGGACGCCTTCTTCATGTGAATCATGAAAAAGATTTAGATGTGAATCTTAATTACAGAGTTCTTGAATTAAAAGATTTAAAACTTCCTCTCATTATGAAGTTGCGTCTTGCCCAAATCGGTGAAGAAAGAGATACCGATATTGATGCACTTCTTTTATATACAACTCATATGAGCGGAGTCATATTAAGAGCATATAGTTATGCGTTCTTTTGTGAAGAAAATGATGTTATCGCAAAAGTGAATCTTAAAGAAGATGAAAATGGTTTTGCAAGTATTGCTTCTGAGACTATCGCTTCTGTTGTCGGTGTGAATCAAGAAGATGTTTCGAGGGTGACATATGATGAGGGGACGATTCTTTTAGAAGCGAGTTATATTCCACCGGATATCATTTCTAAAAAAATGGCTTTAACAAAGCTGGAAGCTGGTCCTGACTATTACAGAACTTCACGTGGAAGTGAACCGGATTTATGTGTGGGTATCGCTGATGGCTTAGAACTTATTCAAGCGTATTCTTCTTCATCTATTTTCACTGGAAGTATAGGTGTGGGAAGTGTATATGACAACACTCTTATCAGTTTAACAAAACAAGATGTGGATGAAACAATCGGTGCGGATATAAGCAAAGTGACTATCGGTAAGATTCTTAAAAATTTAGGTTTTGATATGTCTAGATCTTCTGCTGATAATTTTGTGGTCGGTGTTCCAAGGTACCGTCACGATATCGTAAACAAGCAGGATATAATTGAAGAGATTGTCCGTATGGTCGGAATTGACAACATCCCTTCAAAAGCTTTTGTTTTCACTGAAGAGAATAAACTTCAAGATGATTACTTCTCGTATAAAAAGAAAAGTGTTTTTAGACACCGTGCTGCATCTTGTGGATTTTTCGAGTCTATTCATTTTGTTTTTGATGAGAAGAGGGTGCTAGAGAAGTTTGGATTTGCCACAATCAAAGAAGAGCTTGAATTACTGAATCCTATCGTTCAAACACTTGACACATTACGTACGACACTTATGACAGGCTTACTCAAAGCTGCTTCATTAAATGTGAAATCCGGCTATAAGCAGGTTAAGCTTTTTGAAATCGGTTCCATATTCAATGCAGATAGAGAAGAATCCTTAAAAATGGCAATGCTTTTCTCTGGAGATAAAGAAAAAGAATCATTACGAAATACCGGGAAGCCTCAAAAAATAGACTTTGCTATGTTCTCTCAAAAGGTGTCAGATATCATAGGTGCTTTTGACCTAAGAGAAACGACTACTGAACATTCACTTTCTCACATTTATCAAGCTGCTGAAATAGTGGTGAATGATGAAGTTATCGGTGAATTATTCCGTGTACATCCGGAAGTTGAAAAAGAGTATGATTTAGATGTTACATTTATTTGTGAAATAGATTTTGAAAAAATCCCCTTTGCACTCAAAACAGCAAAGAAATCTTCTAAATATCAATCATCCAATAGAGATTTGAGTATCATTATTCCCCAAGATATGAAGTTTGAGACTATAAAGTCAGTTATAGATAAAAACGCGAGTAAAGAGTTAATCAACTTTTACCCTGTGGATAAATACAGTGATGAAAACTTGGGAGACAAGGTGAGTTTATCTCTACGTTTTATACTTCAATCAGATGATAAAACATTGGAAGAAGAAGATATAACATCATCTATGGATACAATCCTAAATGCTTTGGACAAAGAGTTGGGAATAGGGCTAAGATAAGATGAGCAGTGTAAATGTAAGTGCTTGCGAGAAATTTTCAATAAATATATCAAGCATCGCACCGGATAAATCTATTTCTCATAGATCGGTGATGTTTTCAATGTTGGCATCAGGTACAAGTGAGATTACAAATTTTTTACGTGCAGAGGATACTTTGAATTCACTGGAAATTGTAAAAAATCTGGGTGCAAATGTAACTGATGATGGCGAAACTATTAAAATCAGTTCAAATGGGATACAAGAACCGTTTGAGATTCTTGATTGTGGAAATTCTGGAACGGGTATGAGGCTTTTTTGCGGGCTTTTAAGTTCTGCAAACGGACATTTTGTATTAACCGGAGATAAATATCTTCGTTCACGTCCTATGAAAAGAGTGACACAGCCTTTACGTGATATCGGGGCGATTATTGATGGACGTGAAGATTCTAATTTAGCACCGTTAAGTATACGGGGTGCCGCGCTTAAAGCTTTTGATTACACTTCAAAGATTGCGTCTGCACAAGTGAAATCTTGTATGATTTTAGCAGCACTGAGAGCTGATGGAAAATGCACCTATACAGAACCGGAACTTTCACGTGATCATACAGAGCGAATGTTAAAAGGTATGGGGGCAAGTGTTGAAGTTGATGGACTTAGAACCACTGTCGGGCCAATGAAAGAATTACTTAAACCCTTGAAAATACGTGTGCCTTCTGATCCATCAAGTGCATTTTTCTTTGCAGTCGCAGCGGCGATAACTCCAAATGCAAGTGTTGTCTTAGAAGGCATCACTCTCAATGAAACACGTATAGAAGCATTTAAAGCATTAGAACGAATGGGTGCAGACATTTCCTATGAACTCAGGTCTGACAAATACGAACCTATTGGTGATATCACGGTGAAGCAAGCTCCTTTAAAAGCTATTACAGTTGAAAACAATATTTCATGGTTAATAGATGAACTTCCAGCCTTATCAATAGCTTTTGCTTGTGCTGAGGGTGTGAGTGTTGTTAAAAATGCAGAAGAGTTACGGGTGAAAGAATCAGATAGAATCTCTACAGTTGTTGATGGTTTAAATGCTTGCGGCATAGAGACAACTGAATACGAGGACGGATACACAGTAAAAGGCGGGACTTTAAAATCCGCCAGTGTAGATAGTGACGGTGACCATAGAATTGCAATGAGTTTTATTATTGCAGGTCTTAGATGCGGTATGGAAGTGACAGATTTAGAGTGTATCAACACTTCATTTCCTAATTTTTTTGAACTTTTACAAAAAATAACAACAATAAAAATTTCTTAGTGTAGTCACTAGGAATTTACAAAGGTATAGATCCTTTGTAAAGGAGATAATATGAAAATTGAACTTGCTGAAAATTATGGATTTTGTTTTGGCGTAAAGCGTGCTATAAAAATAGCTGAAGAGAATACAAATGCTTCTACTTATGGTCCTTTAATTCATAATTCTAAAGAGATTGCACGATTAGACAAAGATTTTAAAGTCGGGTTAGTTGAAGATTTCAGAACCTTTAAAGCCGGTGAAAAAGCAATTGTCAGAACACATGGAATTGTCAAAGATGAGCTTAGAGAGCTAAAAGCTTCTGGAGTTGATGTTGTTGATGCAACATGCCCTTTTGTAACTAAACCCCAAGAGATAGCTCAAGAGATGAGTGAAGCCGGATATGATGTTTTGATTTTTGGAGATGAAGCTCACCCCGAGATAAAAGGTGTGAAATCTTATGCAACAGATGGTGCGATTGTTGTGAACAGTGTTTTTGATCTAGTGGATATAAAGTTTAGTGATAAAATAGCTTTAATCGCTCAAACTACAAGAAAAGTGGAAGATTATATGGAGATTGCAAATTATCTTATTCCCCGTCATAAAGAAGTGAGAGTATTCAACACTATATGCAATGCAACTTTTGAGAATCAAGATGCAGTTCGAAAATTATCTTCTAAAGCAGACGTAATGATTATTATTGGGGGTAAAAACTCCTCTAACACCAAACAATTATCAAGTATTTCTCATGACTACTGTGCAAATAGTCATCATATAGAAGATTGCGATGATATAGATTACTCATGGTTTAACAATAAAAAACTCTGCGGTATCAGTGCCGGAGCTTCCACTCCCGATTGGATCATACAGAATGTTGTCGATGCAATAAAAAATAATGTTAAATAAGTAAGAGCTTATTTAACATTATTAAGAAATTATAGAACTTAACTTTAAAATTAATCTAAAAACAATCAATATTTAGGTATAATCACGAAATTTTTATGTAACAGAGGATAGGTAATGGCGTTCGATAACGAATCATTTGAAGAAGAAGAAAATTTTGCAGAGATGTTTGCAGCAAGCGAGAAGAAACAAGAAACAAGCCGTATAGTAGAGGGTGAAGTTGTTGAGATTCAGGCAGATGAAAACAGAGCATTAGTTGGTGTTGGTGATAAACTTGAAGGTATTTTAAGTTTAGATGAGATCACAGTGGATGGTGAACTGGCATTTAATGTTGGTGATAAGATCAATGTAATGGTGATGGGATATTATAACGAACGTCCTAAGATATCATACACAAAAGTTTTAGAGCAACAAAAAACTTTAGATTTTATCAATGCGAATAAAGAAGACTTTGAAGATTTAGTTATTGAAGGTGTTATCACTAAGAAAAATCGTGGTGGTTATGTAGTGGAGGCTGATACGGTTTCTTTCTTTATGCCACGTTCATTAGCAGCTTTTAAAGACACTGATGATGTTTTAGGCCGTAAAATCAAAGCACAAGTTGTTAAGATTGATGAAGCTGAGAATTCAATCATTGTTTCTCGTAGAAAATTATTCAACGAAGAAAGAAAAAAGAAAAAAGAGATTATCGATCAACTAATGGCAGATGATGTTATTGTTGAGGGTGCAATCAAAAAAATCACTTCTTACGGAATGTTCGTAGATGTTGGCGGTGTTGACGGTTTAGTTCACTATAATGAAATCTCTTACAAGGGACCGGTTAATCCTTCTAAACTTTATAAAGAAGGTGATGTTGTAACTGTTAAAGCTATTTCTTACGATAAAGACAAACGTCATTTATCTCTTTCTATAAAAGCAGTGCAACCAGATCCATGGGCTGAAGTTGAGTCTGAGTTGGATGAAGGTGATACAATCACTGTGACTGTTTCAAATATCGAAGCGTATGGTGTGTTTGTTGACTTAGGAAATGATATAGAAGGTTTCTTACATATTTCTGAAATCACTTGGAATAAAAATGTTAAAAATCCTAATGATTATTTAACTGTTGGTGAAGAGATTGATGTTGAAGTTATTGAAATTAATTCAAAAACTCACAAATTAAGAGTTTCATTAAAAAGACTACTTCCAAAACCATTTGATGAGTTCTTAAAGAACTATAATGAAGGTGATGTTGTGACTGGTACAGTGACTTCACTTACAGATTTTGGTGCATTTGTCCGTATCGCCGGTGTAGAAGGTCTTTTACATAACCAAGATATCTCTTGGGATAAAAATATAAAATGTAAAGATGTTTTAAAATCAGGTGAAGAAGTTGAAGTTAAAATTGCTAAAATCAATAAAGAAGATCAGAAAATCTCTTTAAATAGAAAAACTCTTTTAGAGTCTCCTATTGACACTTTTGCAACAACACATAAAATCAACTCAGTTGTCACCGGCACTATCCGTGACATCAAAGAGTTTGGTGTTTTTGTATCTTTAGCTGATGGCGTTGATGCACTTATCCGTGACGAAGATCTAGCACCGCTGACAAAAGAAGAGTTGGAAGCCGGTCAAGAAATTGAGGCTGCAATTGCTGTGATTGATACAAAAAGAGATCGTATCCGTTTATCTGTTAAAAAATTAGATTACATAAAAAATCAGGCACTTCTTGATGAGATCAATGACGATTCTGCTCACTCTTTAGGTGATTTAATTAAAGATCAAATGAAGTAGTGAAAATTGCAAAAGATTTTAAAATGGTTCACTCCAATCATTGGAATTGGAGTGGCCGTTTTTATAATCTTTTTTCTTATTTCTATTAATTCTTCAGAGAAGTTTATAGAAACAGAACCGCTTAGTCTTAATGATGAAGTGGCTCAAAAAAAACCAGAAAAAGTTTGGTTGAATCATTTTTCACAAACACAGAGACTGGGATATTTTTATCCAGTGAATGAAGTGTATATTAAAATAGATTTAGATGAAAAAATAACTAAAGTCATCACATATAAGTTATCTGCACCTCTTTTAGATCCATATCAATTATTTTGTTTAAAAGAAGAGTTAAAGCAGCATGAGTTAAAGTATTTTCTTGAAAAAGATACAAATGGGGTGGAATTACTTATTTTTTCTAAAAATATAGACAAACTAAATTCTTTAGTTAAAGTACTTAAAAATTATCAAATTTCGGCTATGATAGAGTCGTATAAAGAGGAATATTAATGCAAAAATATACAGTGGTTGTTTGTGATCATATCCATGAAGCTGGATTGAAAATGCTTGAAAGTGATGAAAGCATCAACTTTATAATGGCAGCAGATGTTGATAAAAAAGAGTTGATAGAAAAAATTATTCCGACTGCTGATGTTGCAATTACAAGAAGTTCCACTGACGTAGATGAATTTTTTATTAAAAACGCTATAAATATGAAAGCAATTGTCCGTGCGGGTGTCGGTGTGGATAATGTTGATATCCCAGGCTGTTCTAAAGAAGGTATTATCGTTATGAATGTACCGACTGCAAACACTATAGCTGCAGTTGAACTTACAATGGCACATATGCTTTCATGTATGAGAATGTTCCCATACTCTCACAATCATCTTAAGCATGATAGAATTTGGAAGCGTGAAAAATGGTATGGTCATGAGATGAAAGGGAAAAAACTCGGTGTTATCGGTTTTGGTAATATCGGGAGTCGTGTTGCTAAACGTGCACAGGCTTTTGAGATGGATATTATCGCATACGATCCATATATTCACCCATCTAAAGTCACTGACTTGGATATGACATATACGAAGAATTTTGACGATATCTTAGCGTGTGATATTATCACGATTCATACTCCAAAAAATCAAGAAACGATTGGCATGATTGATGAGTCTGAATTTGCTAAAATGAAAGATGGTGTTGTAGTTATAAACTGTGCCCGTGGCGGTCTTTATAATGAAGAAGCACTTTATAATAACCTGACAAACGGTAAAATCCGTTTTGCCGGTATAGATGTGTTTAACAAAGAACCGGCAACAGATCATCCATTGCTAGACCTTGATAACGTAACAGTTTCACCACATCTAGGTGCAAATACATTTGAATCTCAATATAACATTGGCACTCAAGCTGCTGCAAATGCAATAGAAGCAGCTAAGGGAATTTCATATGCACACGCAATGAATCTACCGATAGATGAATCTAAAATACCTGCTTTTGTAAAACCATTTTTAGAGATGGGACAAAAAATCGGTTTCTTAGAATCTCAGATTAATAAGTCTCAAATTATTGCGATTAAAGTATCGGGTCAAGGTGAAATATCTCAGTATGTTGATTCTCTTGCCACTTTTGTTGCAGTCGGTGCGATGAGTCAAGCTAGTGATGACACTATTAATTATGTTAATGCTGATTTTGTTGCAAAAGAAAAAGGTATCAAGATAGAATCAGAAGCTTTGGCAGATTCAAAGGTGTTTAAAAACCTTATAACAGTTAAATTGACAACAGCAGAGGGCACAACTAGCATCTCTGCTACAATTTTTGATGATGGAATTAAGCGTATTGTTGCACTTGACGGTTTTGATATTGAAGTGGCACTTAAAGGAAATATGATCCTATTTAAAAATAATGATGTGCCTGGTGTTATTGGAAATATCGGTTCAACTTTAGCTAAAAACAATGTTAATATTGCAGATTTTTCATTGGCTAGAAATAATCAATCAGAAGCATTGGCAATCATTCTTGTTGATGATAATGTTAGTGAAACAACATTGAATGAACTTGCATCACTTGATGCATGTATCAGTGTGAATTACGCAAAAATTTAAATTTCTCCTCTATCAAGTCATAGCCTAGCTATGGCTAAGCCTCAATCTTAAGTCAGAAAATAATAAAAAAATGTTATTATTTTTATAAAATTATAAGTGCGGGGTCTTATGTTCTTAAAATTGTTATTATTAGTTTTTATACAAATATCTTTATTCGCACTTAATATGAACAGCAACGGATTTAAGTTCCATGGTAATTTCTGCGGGGATAATATTCCTAATGTAAAAGCAAAATCAAAAGAAGAAGAATTTAAAATTTTAAGTGCTATAAAACCTATAGATATAATAGATAAGGCATGTAAAAAACATGATATTTGTTATCTGCAGAGAGGTCGGGATGCAGTGAGTTGTGATAATGAGCTTGTGTTGGAGATGGAAAATATACATGATAAATTGAATGATGATGCCTGTAAAAGGTTTTCGCAGTCAATTATCTACTATTTCAGAATTAAAAATGACAACTTTATAACTTTACTTGATTCGGGAGAGTCTTTAAGTGACAAGATGATTAAACTTCCTTCTGTATCATTTAAAAATGCGATAAACACTGCTCAAATATCAAGTATTGCAGGAGTTAATTACACTATCTCAAAACCTTATGGTTACATCTTTGATCCCAAAAAAAATAGCCAAAGAAGAAAAGAAGTGCTGCAAATTTTTCCACCTAGATACAAAAAATGCGAAATTTCGGAGTAATCTTATGTTTTGTATAGATAAATTTTTAAAAAAGAGGGTGTGAATGTATTTGAATAAAATGAGAGTTTGCAGCTAATGGCAAAGGTCTTAATTCTTAGCGGAGCAGGTTTAAGTGCTGAATCCGGTATAAGTACATTCAGAGATAGCGGCGGACTTTGGGAAGAGTATGATGTGAGTGTGGTGTGTAATTATGATTCACTTCAAAAGAATGAAGCCCTAACCATTGAGTTTTATGATAAGCGACGGGCTGAGCTTTCATCTAAAGAAGCAAACCGTGCACATAAGGTTTTAGCAGAACTTAAAAAAAACTACGGTGAAGATATCGCAATAATCACTCAAAATGTAGATAATCTTTTTGAAAAAGCCGGGCTTTCAAATGGTGAAGTTATCCACCTTCATGGTTTTATGACAGAGCTGCGATGTCAATCTTGTGAAGAAGTATTTGAAATCGGGTATGAAAAACAAAAAAACTTTCATGATGGATTTTGTCCATCATGTTCAAGTAAATTAAGACCGAATATTGTTTTCTTTGGTGAACAAGCCCCTTTGTATGAAAAACTCTCACAGCATATCAACGATTGCCAGTTATTAGTTGTTCTTGGGACTAGCGGTGAAGTTGTCGGTGTAAATGAAATGGCTCGGTATGTTGGGAACTCTATATTGAATAATCTAGAACCAAGTAATGCTATAGAAGACTCTTTATTTTCTAAAGTTTTATACATGAGGGCGACAGAGGCGATAGATGAGATAGCTGAGACAATAGAAGAATTTCTAAGCTAGAAAATGATAATGACGAAGATTTAAGAAAATGTCACTAGAATTTTATTTATATTATAGTTAAGGTTTTTCTTACAATGTCATACTCATGTCCACTCAATTTTGTTCAAGTTGATTCAAATGCTTCAAGACTCAGTTCGTTAATGGTTGCATTTCTTGTAGTTATTTATTTAGTCACTTCAATTGAATATATTTTATTTTTTTTAGTACTGGATTTTAGTACAAGACTTTTTATAAACAAAGAGTATTCACTTATTTCTATTCTGTCATTAAACTTAAGAAAATCATTGAGAATGCAAGAAAAATTCACTGATGGCGGAGCAAAAAGGTTAGCTGGAATTTTCGGTCTGATTTTTGTATCTATGCTCGTTGTCACACACTTTTTAAACTTAAATTCTTTAACATATATTGTTGCAGGTGTTTTTCTTTCATGCTCACTTTTAGATGTGTTTATAAACTATTGCTTAGGGTGTCAGATTTATTATATTGTTAAAAAACTCTATCCATCATTTATGAGTTAGGAATAAGGACTTATTATAGATATGCAAATGGTCGTTGATTCTCTTCGTGAAAAAGGGAAAATTTATAAGAAGATGCAAGAAGTGGCTCCAAAAGAGCTAGGTATTCGAAATAAAATCAGAATCTATAAAGCCACAGACACCACAGGCTATTTCTGGGCAATATTTGCTTTAAGTCAAAAAAGCCGTATCCTTATGAAAGATGTAAGAAAATTTGAAGAGATTTATTCCAAACTCACTATCTATTTTGAGCATAACTTCAAACATAAAATCATTTTCATAGATGCACCGCTTTGTTCTAAAGCAAAAGAGGCTTTTAAAACGCAAGGCTGGAAGATTCACTAATGTTGCTATGTGACATAGGAAACACATCTTATCACTTTTTGAATCATAAGCATGATTATAAAGAGAATGTAAAAACTTTTAATCCCAAAACAATCCAAGAAACAATTTATTATATATGTGTGAATACAGAAGTTAAAAAAGCTTTAGACAGTTTAGACAACTGGATAGACTTATCGAAATTTATTGATAAAGATAAATATTATGAAACTATGGGTATAGATAGAATATTTGCCTGTGAAGCTATTAGCGATGGAGTTATAGTGGATGCTGGAAGTGCTATAACTGTTGATTTAGTTGAAGATAGTAATTTTGAAGGTGGATTTATCTATCCTGGAGTGGAAGCTATGCAAGAGACATATAAAAGTATATCTCCAGTCCTTGATTATCCATTTAATTACAAGCTTGATTTAACTCAGTTACCTAAAAATTCCAGGGATGCAATAAGTTATGGATACTTAAAAACTTTACATGGCGAAGTAAGCTCCTATGAAAAACAAATATTTTTAACGGGTGGCAATGCAGAATTACTTCTTAATATATTTCCTGATGCAAAGTTAAATCCACAACTTATTTTTGATGGAATGAAGAAGATTTTACAAGAGCATATTTAGATGAAATCGTATCTGTTTTTTATAGCGGTTTTAGGAGTTTTTGCACTCTTAAATATGTATATATCCAAGCGTCTGATTCATAAGTTGGATATAAAAGAAAAAACAAAAAAATATTTTCGTTTCTTTTTACTCTTTAACTTTTTTGGAATCATTGTTTATGTGCTAGGGCGTTACTATATAGATTTCCCCTCATGGCTTTATTTTTTGGTTTCACTCCCGATTGGTGTTTTATTTTTACTGTTTTGCACGGCAATCATTTATGATATCTCTTTATTGTTTGTAAATAAAGTTCCGGTTTCACTCAAAAGAAGAAATTTCTTTAAAAAATCGCTAGATGTATCTTCTCTTGCTGTGGCAGCTTCACTCAACGTTAGAGCTATATATGAAGCCACTTTTGTAAAACATGAAATCGTTCCGGTCAAAATTAAAAACCTTAAACAAACATATAAAATCGTGCAACTGAGTGATGTCCATATCGGTGGCTTAATCGATGAAGAGTTTATAGATACAATTGTAAAGAGAGTCAATGCAATTAAACCAGATTTAGTGGTTATCACCGGGGATTTAGTTGATATTCAATTAGCAAAAGCAGATGCATCACTCAATATGTTTAAAAACTTACAATCAAAATATGGAACCTATTTTATAGTGGGGAATCATGAATATTTCCATGGAATAGAGAAAATAATGGCCAAGGTGAAATCCCTTGGAATCAGAGTTTTAGAGAATGAAAATGTATATATCGGTGAAGAAAACAATGGATTCAATTTAGCCGGTGTTTATGATGTTATGGGTTATCGCACCAATACTTTTATGCCCGATATAGATAAAGCCTTAATGGCTAAAAAAGAATCACCCACTGTGCTTTTAGCACATCAGCCACGCTACATTGATGAAGTCAAAGAGGGTGTAGATTTGATGTTAAGCGGACACACGCATGGCGGGCAGATTTATCCTTTTAGATTTTTAGTGAAGCTTGTGCAACCTTACATTAGCGGACTTCACCAACACAATAAAGATTTACAAATATATGTAAACAAAGGGACAGGATTTTGGGGACCGCCGATGAGACTCGGTGCAAGTTCTGAAATTACAGAGATTATTTTATCGCCACATCAAACTTTGAGCTAGATTTAGATAAAATGGCAAAATTATAATAAAAAGGCGTGATAGATGCTAACAGTTGCACTTCCTAAGGGTCGTATTGCTAAAGATACACTTGAAATTTTCGGTCAAATCTTTGGAGATGAATTTAAGTTTGATGATAGAAAACTCATTTTAGACACTCCCAATTTTCGTTTTTTACTTGTAAGAAACCAAGATGTGGCCACCTATGTATTTCACCAAGCAGCTGATATCGGTGTGGTGGGACTGGACACTTTAGAAGAACAAGGTTTAGACGTTATACGTTTGCTTGACCTTAAAAAAGGTGTTTGTAAAGTTTCTATCGGGATGAAAAAAGGTGAAAAACTTGATTTCGATAAACCCGATTTAAAAGTTGCATCTAAGATGGTGAACATTACAAAACGTTATTTTGAAGAAAGAGCAGTGTCTGTTGAAATCATTAAGCTTTATGGTTCTATCGAGCTTGCCCCTCTTATAGGTTTAGCGGATATGATTGTTGATGTTGTGGAAACCGGTGCGACCATGAAGCAAAACGGCCTTGAAGTGGTTGCAGATATGATGACATCTTCCACATACCTTATCGCAAATAAAAATTCTTACATTGCAAAAAAAGATGAAGTTTTAGATATTTACGAAAAAATCAACGGAATTATCAACCCTTAAATGACTAATTTAGATTTATATGCAAAAGCAGAACATCTTCTAGGGATAGAAGATGCCACAGAAGCTCTTTATGACCTTTACCGCTCCGAACTTGATGAATACCGAATAAAGTCACTTTTGGACGTAGGATGCGGTCGTGGCGGTTTTATGCAACGCCTGATCAGTGATGGCGTGATTTGTAAAGGTATTGATCTAAGTCAAGTTATGGTTGATGAGTGCCTTTTTCAAGGTTTTGATGCGCAGCGCCTGGATATTGCTGAAGTGGAGGGGAGTTTTGATGCTATAGTGAGCATCTTTGACGTACTCAACTTTATGGATAAAGACACTCTCATAAACTTTTTAAACACGGCTGCAACAAAATTAAATGATGATGGGATTTTGATCGCAGATATAAATACACGCTATGGCTTTTCTGATGTGGCAGAGGGGACTATGAGCAGTGAAAATGAAAAAGAGTTTCTCAGTGTGGATGCACAGTTTGAAAATGATGAATTGCATACAAAGTTCACTCTCTTTGAAAAAAATGAAGACGCGACTTTTACAAAACATCAAGATACAATAGTTCAGTATTTTCATAAAATAAAACTATTTCAAAACTTAGATGGATTAAAGTTGGTGGAAAAACAAAAATTTTCACTTTATGATACAGAGGACAAGACCCTCTTGATTTTTAAGAAAAGATAGCGTAGTTATTTTTTCCTGTTTTTTTAATGTTGTACATAGCTTCATCAGCTTTTTTCATTAAATCTTCAATCTCTTCACCGTGATCGGGGTATAAACTAATACCAATACTGACCCCTACATGACATTCTTGATTATTATAATGACAGAGTTCATTAACCTCTTTAATAATTGTTTTGGCAATTTGTTCCACATGCACTGTATTTGCTATATCTCCCAAAGATATGGCAAATTCATCTCCACCAATACGTGCAACGGTGTCAGATGCCCTTATAACTGATGTAAGGCGTGCTCCAACAACTTTTAAAATCATATCTCCGGCTTCATGACCTAGAGTGTCATTAATGGCTTTGAAGCCATCAAGATCTAAGAACATGATTGCCACTTTTTTATTAGTGACCTGAGCACGTTTTAAAGTGCTCTTTGTGATTTGCATAAAAGATAATCGATTAGGTAAATCGGTGACAATATCACAATTGGCTAAATATTCTAGTTCTTTATTGGCACTTTTTAAATCATTTGTCAAGATATACAAAGATTCCCTATCTCGATGAAGCTCTTGAGAGATTTTTTGAATATTATTTATAAAGTGACTGATCAAAAAATAGATTCCCCCAAGCCCTGTGCTGATATTTAAAAAGAAAAATATATCTAAGATTGATTTTGGAAAATTATTTTGTGTATTTGCGATTAAACTTGAGTCTATCAATGTGGATATTAAAAGCAATATGATAAATGCCAGGAACCAAGTTATTTTCAGTTTTATATTTTCACTATACATAGCAGCAGCAACCGGAGCATAAAATGCCCAAATAAATACAAAGCTGCTTGCATTAAATCCTCCCAACATCCACATTAAAACAAAGGGTGAGAATAAAATCATTGTTAATTGTAAGCATTCAAAAAGAACAAAGTTTTTTGTTTTGTATAAATACAAGGCCGAAAATAAAGAGATGATTATATATGCAGATGGGATAAGGGAAGCTTGAAAATCATCAAAGTAAAAATAAAGAGCACTTAAAGAAACGGCAGGCAGAGATACATAGAACGGTATCAATGTTAAAGCTGTTTTTTTTGCTATAACATGTTCTGAATCTGAAACTTTCACACCTATGTAAGAGAGTTTATGTAAAAATGAAAGTGTTTTGTTTTGAAGATCATTCATAAAAGTTCTTATTCAGAGTACAGAGCACTGCATAAAACTCATAGATTTTTGTTTCTTTATCCATTAGTCTAGATATTCTAAATAAATTCATACAAGCCCTAAAATTTTTTTCTATATATAAATCTCTTGCAGAGATATATAGGTATTTATTATTATATCTAAAGTAAAAATAAATGTATATAGTCACATTTTAGTGATTTTTAAAAACTATAGCCTCATAGATATATAATTCCATACTTTCAATTTCTTCTTCACTCAAATCAGCTTTTTCAACTGCACAACTATATACAAATTTTTTAGTGTCCCAATTCATCTGTGTGGCAACATGAGGAAGATATGTGCCATTTTTTGTCCCATTTTGAATATATATGCCATGTTTACCTAGAACAATTTCATCAAGTGAGTATATTCTCTTTCTTGGAGTTAAAACGGATATCTCTATGTTGATATTATTCAACTCTGATGGTGAAACTTTAGGGAATCTAGTGTCATGTTGCGCAGCTGCTATAGCCATATCAACCACCACATCTGCAAGTGTTTGATTTGGCTCAAACCTACCTATGCATCCTCGAAGTTGACCATTTTTATAGAGTGTTACAAAGGCGCCTAGATGTTCTTGGAGTTTAGGGTGAAGTTGACTTGAATCGAGTGAAATTCTTTTATTATGAAGAGTGGCTTCATGTAAAGAGAGTTTAGCGATTTGAAGCAACTGCTCTTTTTCTTCTTGTGATAAAAATGTATCTTTTTTTGGAGAGTGTATTCTAAGGCTTCCATAGCCTACAACTCTGCTTTTATCTCCATACTTCGTGTCTCCTGAGTTGGTGTAATCAAGAAGCTCGTATATATAATTTTTGTTTTGTGTAAGGTGCATCAATGTTAAAACAGATGCCCATCCGCAGGCAGAAGTGTAAAGCTCGTTAAGTTTTAGTCTTTCATTTTCTTGGAGTGTGTTTAAAAAGATTTGAGGATTATTTGTAGTGATGGCATGAAGTGTGCGTTTATCCACTTTGTTTGCATTTTCATAACTTGGATAATGTGAGAGGTCTGTGCTGATTACAAATAAATTCTCTTCATTAAAGTAAGGTCTCAAAGAGTCTGAAATCGCTTTGATTGTTTGCAGGTCGGAAGTGGCGATGATAATGGGAACAATTTGTAAATCTTCACCGTAGATTTTTTGTAAAAAGGGAAGTTGCACTTCAAGGGTGTGCTCTTTTGCGTGCGCATCTTTATGATATGAAAATAATTCTTTATTCTCTAAAAGTTTGTTAATGATTTTTTGATTCACTTTCACTTCACCTAAGGGTGTTTGATAATCACCTTGAGTGTATATAGAAGCTGCATTGACATTGATATGGTGACTTGAGCCAATAAGAAAGACGTTTTTATATTTTTTATGAAGTGTTTTATAGGCTAATGTTGCAGTTGGCGCGGAAAATACATATCCGGCGTGAGGAACTATGATTGCATTGATATTTTGTGTACTAAACTCCCTTGCATTTTTAAAGAGTTGTGAGAGCTCACTGCTGAGTTCTTGTTTATCTTGAGAATAAAAAGAACCGGCAACCGCACAAGGTCTATTTGTAGCATGAAGCTCTTGCATAAGGAATAAACTTAAAAGTAAGAGTGCTATTGTATACGTTGTACGCATCTTATATGTTTACTATATCTTTCACTGGTGGGCTCACTTGTGCCTTTTTTGAAATCAATAGTCCAATAACTGTCTGAACGGTATGCATATGGAGTTGAAGACCACACATCATCACTTGCTGTGTATTTAAACCCGTTTAAAATGGCAGGATTGTGATTTCTATAATCAACAATAGTCTGCAACTCATAGATAGTGGGAAGACGAAAATCAGAATACTCTCCAATAACAAGATTTTCACAATGCTTCTGAGCCTCAGCATAAGTGAAAGTTTCTTTTTTCACAGCGGCATTGTCTTGCCAAAGCAATGAACTCCCCGAGTCAAATGTCACGCCTGCCTGTTGTGCATTTAATGCACTTAAAAGAATTGCGCCAAGTAGCAGTATTTTCATAATGTATCCTTATATATTGATTTGTATCACTTCACCGTTTAACTCTTCTTTATTATACAACGATTGTGTGTTTTGTACAAATTTTTTCGTCTTAGTGTTAAATAAAATGAAATCTGCTTTTACACCCACTTCTATTTTTCCTTTTTTTAAACCGATACTTTTTGCAGGATTGCTGACTGTGAGTTTTATCAGTTCACTCATACTGATAATACCGCTGCGGACAAGCTTTGTATAGTAAAGAGGCAAGGCATCGCTTAATGCCTCACATCCATAAGCCGCGTCATAAAAGGCAACTTCTTTATTCACCGGTGAAGAGGGTTGGTGAAGTGTTGTAAGGCAGTCGATTTGAGAATTTCTCAGTGCTTTTTGGAGTTCTGACATATCGGTGTGACTTGCAAGCGGCGGGTCTAGTTTTGCTGTGGTGTTGAATTCATTACATTCTTTGTCTGATTTTAAAAGATGGTGAATGGAAACTTCAGATGAGACATCTATGCCATCTTTTTTTGCTTGATTTATTAAAGAAACAGATCTCGGTGATGCAATGGCTTTAAAAAGAATTTTGATTTTAAAATGTCTTGCAATCTCAATCATACGTGATACATGAAGCACTTCGCTTAAGTTTGGTATGCCGGCAAGTCCAAGTTTTGAGCTTATATTTCCATCAAGCATCACACCGCTGCTTATAAGTGAGTTGTCTTCTGCCTTACAAAAGAGTGTCACTTTATACATTTGAACATATTCAGCTATTTTTATAGCAATATCGTTTTTTGCAATAGTGCTCATATACGGAGCTACGACACCTTTTTTAAGGAGTATTGCGATATTGCTGAGTGTTGCATCCTCTTTAAGAGAATTAAGCATTAAATCAACTTTAGCACCGGACAAGCCATGCAATCCATTTTGAGCAAACTCCAAAACAATCTCATTGTCAATTGCAGGGTTTGAATCTGCATTTAAAACAATATGACCGACTCCGCCAAGCATTGCTTCGTCTGAAATAATTTTTATATTTTTAGCATTGAGTGTGGAATCTTGAAGTCTTATGTTTGTGTCAACTAAAGAGGGAAGTAAATAAGCGCCTTGCACATCGATAACTTCACCACCGCTTAAATCTGAAGCTATCTCTGTTACAACTCCATCTTCAATACGCACATCAAGCTTTCTTTCACCATCTTCATCACACACTATAGCATTTTGTATAATCATTTTTTTAGACCACCTTGGATATAATAAAGCCATTATAAATCATAAAGGCTTAAAAATTGCGTTTTATTTCTTTACTTCTTCTAACTTTCTCTCTCTCAAGTGCTCAGACATCGTATGAAAAAGGAAAAGCTTTATATCTGGCAAAGGTGTGTTATTCTTGTCATGGACATAAACTTGAGGGGATGAACACTTTTCCCCGTTTGGCAAATCGTGCTAAAGGTTATATGTCTTATAAATTAAAAAGATTCCGTTCAAAACAAGCGGATACTCAAGCACAAGAGATGATGATCACTTACTCTGTCAATCTAAGTGATGAAGATATAGATGATCTTACAACATTCATGTATGAATATATAGATGAAGAATCATCAGAACGTTATGATGACAGCTTCCAAACACATGGGGATGGCGGTTCATGAAAATATTAGTAAGTGCCTTGGAGCATTCAGCAAACATTCACCTGAAATCTTTAAAAAAAGAGTTAGGTGAAGATGTGGAGTTTATCGGTATATTTGATGCAGAGCTTGGAAATCCAATCGTGGATTTACGATCCTTAGCTATTATGGGATTTGTGGATGTGCTTAAAAAGATTCGTTTTTTCTTCAAGTTGAATGCGCAGATGGTGGATTTAGCGAAGAATGCGGATAAGGTTCTTCTCATAGATTCTTCAGGATTCAATCTGCCTCTTGCTAAAAAGATTAAAAAAAAGTATCCGGATAAAGAGATTATATATTATATATTACCTCAAGCCTGGGCATGGAAGAAAAAGCGTATACCGGTTCTCTCCCGCACAATAGACCATTTAGCTTCTATACTCCCTTTTGAAAAAGATTATTATCCCAAGGATGCCCCTATATCTTATGTCGGGCATCCCTTACTTGATCAGATAGAGGTTTTTAAAGAAAGTCTTAAGCCTGAGATTAAGACTGTGCTTTTTATGCCTGGAAGCAGAAAGGGTGAAATATCTAAACTGATGCGGATATTTCACGAAGTGAGAGCTAGTTTAGATGTGAAGGCGGTTATCGCAATTCCTGAGTATTTCAGCGATGAAGAAGTGTCCGATGTTTATGGAGACTTATCTGATTTTGAGATAGTGTATGATTCGCATAAGGCGCTTTATGAGGCTGATTTTGCTTTCATCTGCAGTGGAACAGCCACTCTTGAAGCTTCGCTTATAGGCACCCCGTTTATACTTAGTTATATTGCTAAATCAATTGATTATTTTATTGCGACTAAATTTGTAAAGATTGATGAGGTTGGACTCAGCAACATCATGTTTAGAAAGTTTAACAATCGTGGTATGCATCCAGAATTTTTACAAGACAATGTGACTGTGAAAAACTTACTTAAAGCATACAAAGAGTACGATGTTGAAAACTTTTTAGATGATTCAAAAAAACTGCGGGAATATTTAATCCAAGGCAGTTCCAAGAATGTCGCAAAAATTATAAAAGGTGAAAAATG
>JACKQG010002389.1_pt1 | contig 24610 bp, 21 predicted proteins | sample 8237621 | NCBI WGS metagenome assembly JACKQG01 (sample SAMN15677084, study PRJNA649215) | marine metagenome | biome: marine; feature: Black Sea; material: saline water; isolation source: suspended particulate matter (SPM) from the Black Sea western gyre | collected 2013-06-09/2013-06-10 | depth... | reverse complement strand
GGTTTTTGGCGTCAATATCTTTGTCGAAAATACGATTGGCTAGCATCGCGACATTTCTGGCAAAGAACATACATCCGACAATCAGTAGAAGTTGCCAACCGAAAGTTTCCCAATTGATTGCATGAGTATCTGTAGCAGCCATAAAACCACCTAGAATTGCAAAGGGCATCGCAAAAATTGTGTGAGAAATTTTAATGTCTGTAAGCAGAGAGGCAATTTGCTTCATGTTGGACATGATAGAATCCTTAGCAGATGGCGACAGCAACAAAAACAGCAATTACTCCAACAAGAAGTGAGGATTATCCTCAGTGGTATCAAGAGGTCATCAAAGCCGCAGACCTTGCAGAAACATCTCCTGTCCGTGGGTGCATGGTAATTAAGCCATGGGGATATGGGCTTTGGGAGAACATTCAAAAAAATCTTGATGGACGGTTTAAAGCGACAGGGCATAAAAATGCTTACTTTCCACTCTTTATTCCTCTTAGTTTTCTTCAAAGAGAGGCAGATCATGTTGAGGGCTTCGCGAAAGAGTGTGCTGTTGTAACGCACCATCGTCTCGAGCCAGATAGTGATGGCAAACTTAAACCAGCAGGGGAATTAGAAGAACCATTAATTGTTCGGCCAACTTCAGAAACAATTATTGGCGAAATGTTTAGCAAGTGGATTGAATCGTATCGCGACTTGCCGCTCTTGATTAACCAATGGGCAAATGTGGTTCGCTGGGAAATGCGAACTCGTTTGTTTTTACGAACCGCAGAGTTTCTTTGGCAAGAAGGGCACACAGCCCACGCAACCGAACAAGAAGCAATTGACGAAACTTTGCAAATGCTTGATATCTATAAGGACTTTGCAGAAAACACAATGGCGATGCCAGTAATCACTGGCGCAAAGAGCGAAGGTGAGCGTTTTCCCGGAGCTGTTGAGACGTATTCCATCGAAGCAATGATGCAAGATGGCAAAGCGCTTCAGTCAGGAACCTCGCATTTTCTTGGACAAAACTTTTCAAAAGCGCAAGATATATCGTTCCAAAACGACAATAAAGAAGTGGAGTTTGCATGGACAACAAGCTGGGGTGTTTCTACTCGCTTGATTGGTGGGCTCATTATGTCTCACGCAGACGACGATGGTTTAGTACTTCCGCCTCGACTTGCACCATCGCACATTGTCATTATTCCAATTACGTTTAAAGCAGATGACCCAGAAGCGATTTTGAATTACTGCCATAAACTTGCTGACGATTTGGGGGTGATTAATTACCACGGCCGTTCGGTTGAAGTTGAAATAGATAATCGCGATATTCGTGGTGGCGAAAAAACTTGGGGCTGGGTAAAGAAGGGGATTCCAATTCGTTTGGAAGTTGGACCGCGTGATATGAAAAGTGATTCTGTTTTTATGGCGCGGCGTGACAAAGGACACAAAGAAAAGTGTGGTGTCCCCCGTGTTGAGTTTATTGAAACTGTCACGGATATTCTCGATGAGATGCAACAAGGTCTTTTTGATCGTGCGCTTGCTAGAAGAGAAGAAGCGACAAAAATAATTGATAGCAAAGACGATTTTTACAATCACTTTGATGGCGATGGTAATGGGTTTGTGTACGCGCATTTTTGTGGGGACCCTGCTGTGGAAGACGAAATCAAAGGCGATCTGAAAGTGACACTTCGTTGTATTCCACTACATGGTCACAACGAAGAAGGCACTTGTATCTTTACAGGCAAGCCATCAAAACAACGTGTTTTGTGGGCAAAATCGTACTAAACCCAGTTTGCAATTAAAAAAGTATTATCGGCTAAAGCGAGTGGCTTGGAGCTGTCGATGTCTAGTATCCGCCAATGGTGGGCGGCGGCCCTCGGAATTTGACATTCCGTGAACAAGAATATCGGTTGTTGCTGGAAGAGCAACAATCGTTTTTTCTTGGGGGGGGTTGCAAGTTTGGAAGTGTGAGGTAATCTAACAGTATGAACATTGAAGGTCCAATCCCATTCTCTGTCGCTCAAGCGTACGGAGCGCATCGAGCTACGCAGGTTGCAAAGGCAGCGGTCGCTTCTCCAGTGCAGCAACTTGTTGCAGGTCAGGTTTCAGGGAAGGTGACATTTGATGGCATTGATGTTTCGAACGTTCAACCGCTGCAACTGTATACGCGAAGTGCTGACCGAATTGAAGCAGCAACGCGAATTGCAACTGGGCAACATTTAGATATTCAAGCGTAAACTACCCCCTGGATAGTTTATGCGATTCGGTTTTTGTCTGGCAAATCGAAGCGCAAGATTGCTGTGCCTTTTGGCATAACCATCGTTGCGTTTGTTAATCCAACTGGAAGCAATATAGTTGTGCCAACAGGCGCAGCAACCGGAACAGCGTGCTCGATGTTAGCGTTCCCTTCGACAACCATAAGTACAACTGGTGTTTCATCGACGATTAAATCCAACGTTGTATCAGATGTTGATTCAATACGTTCAATTGAAAAGAAGGGTGTGTCGACAAAATGTGTTGTTAAAAAGTCACCGCTAGCCAATGGCTCTGTCTGAGAAAATGTTAATGGTTTGGAATTAAATTCAATGCACTCCATCGCTTGTTCTACATGCATCTCTCTCCCCAAGCGTCCCCAATCCCAAACTCGGAATGTCGTGTCACTGGGTGTTTGCACTTCAGCAACGAGTACGCCAGCACCAAGTGCGTGGCATGTTCCACTTGGTAAGTAATAGCATTCACCTTTTTTGACGTTAATTGCGTTGAGTAATTCTGGTACGGTGTCGTTTGCAATAGCATTGCGAAGATCACCCTCGGTCGTTCCCGCCTTCAAACCAACATAAATACAGCCATTAGTGGTTGTGTCGAGAATAATCCACGCTTCGCTTTTTAGATGGGCTTCTGGGTGCTTTGCTGCATAAGCTTCGCTTGGGTGCACCTGCACAGAGAGGTTATCATTAGCATCAAGGAATTTGATGAGAAGCGGGAAACCTTCGTCGAGAGTTCTCCCTGATAGTGACCCATTGGAAATAATACTTTTGCCATCTGGAATGGAAGCAGGTAAATCAGCAAGTTCCCATGACTCGCCAATGGAAACTGCATCGGGTACTTGTTTTCCAAAACGTTCAAGCGTTCGTCCACCCCAAACCTTTTCTTTTAGTAATGGCTCAAACGTAAGTGGATAGGGTTCCATCACATCATCATGCCAGTGATTTTAGCTTCAAACATAAACAGTCCATCGACGTATCCCTGTGCATCACAAACAAAACGACGACGTTGAAATTTTCGGATGATGGACACAACAGCTAACGTATTGTTTGGGAGCACTTGCCCTCGGAACGAACAGTTGTCGCAACGAGTAAAGCCCATGAAATGATCGACATCAGCGTTCAAGTGATACAAAATACTGCTTAGCTGCGCAGCTGCTTCAATCATGAGTACACCAGGGTAAATCGGTCGACCTGGAATATGCCCCGAGACCCAAAACTCATCGTCTTTGACATTTTTTATTCCAACAGCAAGCTGATTGTCATCTCGCACATATGAGACGTAGTCGAGTTGGCGCATATCTCCAGCTTGAGGGTTCATCTTGCCGACATCCTCTTCCGAGATATCAATATGCGAAAGGTCAATCGTTGAGATGTCGAGAATTGGTTCAATAGCCATAAGAGATTCAGAGTATAAAACAAATGGGCTCAAACATTGCTTGAGCCCATTCACTAAAAATATATTCGTGTTCGTTATCCGTCGCTGTTGCGAATACCAAGTACATCCTTGCGAACGTCTTGTGCTGCTGCTTTGATGTCTTGCATTGCCTTCCTGACTCGAGTGCCAGCGGCTTTATTGCCACCCTCACATTTTGCCATATCATCAGTTACGTCTTGAACTAGTTGTGCTAAGCGGTCATACGATTCCATAGTTGGTGCCTCCAAAGCGTTGTACTAGGGGTTAACCTAGGGTGTATTTTGTGGGCAAGCAGATGCCCTTCTAATTGCATTTCAATGCATTCTTTATCGGCAGACAAGGCGTTTTTGCCCCGTAATTGCAGAAAAATCATAAAAAACAGACACTTGTTAGGTGGGTGTTAGGGCTTTAGACTCGCAGTTGGGCTATTTCGACCCCTGAGCCGATGTACCTTTGCCTAATTGAGTGTACAACTGAATTGCAAAAATCATCCACTTGTTCGGGTGCTCGACCCACAAATCCACTTGGATCTGTCGCCATGGAAAGATTCACCCCTTGAAACATTGTCTCTGTGGCAAGACGCTCTAGAAGGTTATTTTGGATGCCTTCTTCTTTGATTTTTCGAGCTACCTCAATGGCATGAGTTCGGACGACTTCGTGGGCATCTTGTCGGTCAGCACCATTTTTGACGGCCTCCATCATAAGGCGTTCAGTGGCGAGAAATGGCATCTCATTTTGCAGATTTGCTGAAACTCGTGCTTTGTGAACAATCAAGCCACCTGTGATATTTCCAAGGACATCAAGTAGACCATCTAGTGCCAAGAAAGATTCAGCCAAAGTGATTCGACGGTTTGCGGAATCGTCTAACGTGCGTTCCATCCATTGCACCGCTGCGGTTTGGAGTGCATTTGGGGGCATGTTCATCACAAAGCGAGCAAGCGAGCAGACGCGTTCGCACCGCATTGGGTTTCGTTTGTAAGCCATAGCAGAAGAACCGATTTGGTTTTTCTCAAATGGTTCCTCAAGTTCACCTAGATTTGCAAGGAGGCGCAGGTCAGTTGCTAATTTATGTGCAGAAGCCGCAACTGCCGCTAGAGACGAAAGTATTTGGGCATCAACAATTCTAGGGTAAGTTTGACCGGTGACGGAAAATCTTTTATCAGTGTCCCAACCCATTTTTTCTGTAACTAGAGTGTCAAGTTGCATAACTTTGTCGTGGTTGCCATCAAACAAATCTAGAAAAGACGCTTGTGTTCCAGTTGCACCACGAACTCCACGGAAACGCATTGTGTCGAGTCTGAATTCAAGCTCTTCTAATGTGAGGGCAAGTTCTTGAGCCCAAAGAGTAGCTCGTTTGCCAACGGTGGTTGGTTGAGCAGGTTGGTAATGTGTGAAGCCAAGAGTGGGGACGTTGCGGTGTTGATGGGCAAAGTCACCAAGATTGCAAATGACATGAGCAATTTTTGATGCGATGAGTTTTGTAGAGTCGCGCATTTGCAACATTTCAGTGTTGCAGTTGACAAATTGGCTCGTTGCCCCGAGGTGGATAATTGATCGTGCGACCGGTGCAGCATCACCAAGGGTGTGGACGTGTGCCATCACATCGTGACGAAGTTCCTTCTCGTATTTTGACGCGGCACCAAAATCAATATCATCAAGGTGAGATCGAAGTTCTTTGATTTGCTCGTCTGTGATATCGAGCCCAAGTTCTTGCTCAGATTCAGCAAGCGCGAGCCATAATCGGCGCCAAGTACCGATTTTTCGCCTTGAAGACCATATTTCTTGCATCTCTGTGGATGCATACCTCCCAGACAATGGTGAGTGATATCCAGCGTGCTCATCCATCCACACATTGTACCGCAATATTGGGGACAGTCCCCAGGGCAATATTGGGGACAGTCCCCAGGGGACAGTCCCCATAAATCGATAGCGAAAAGCGATCCTATTCGCTCAAGAAAGCGGAAAGTGTGGGGACAGTCCCCCAAAAAAATGTGTGGTGACAGTCCCCAAAGAAAATTGGAAATACTAGGGACAGTCCCCAGGGGACAGTCCCCAGAAATCGATAGCGAAAAACGCTCCTATTCGCTCAAGAAAGCGGAAAGTGTGGGGACAGTCCCCCGGGGACTGTCCCCCATAGAGGGTGCACGATTAGAATGTGTGGATGGCGTGGTTGACGGTGCTTGGCATTCCAGCAGCTCTGTATGTGGTTGGAATTACTGCATTGATGTTTTACGTACAAAGCAATGAACAGAGCCCGATATTGTTAACTGGGGCAGGGCTTCTCACAGCAGGTGTCTATATGTTCCATAGAACATCCGTTGATGCCATTGAACCTATGCAAGAGAGACATCGACTTGCACTTCGCCACAAAAAAAGAATATTAGCAATTTCTTTCACAATTCTTGTTTTAGCAACAGCCGTTTTTGCAATTCACAATCCGCTTAATACGCTCTTGGTTTTTTGCTCACTAGCAGGCGTAATCGTATATGGCAGAAGAACCATCACGAAACCCCTGCGTACCTTTCCATTTTTAAAACCAATCGTAGTTGGTAGTGCAATTGCTTTGTTTGCGTGGGTACTTAATGATTTTTCAAACTCCATCGTTACTCTGCTAGCATTTATTTTGATTTGTAGCGCAGATGCACTGCTGTGCGACCTTGTTGATTGCGAATTTGATACAGCAACAGGTTGCATCACATTGGCAAAGAAACTTGGTCCATGCCTAACATGGTGTATTGCTGGACTACTTTATCTAGTAGCTGCAATTGAATTGCAATCATCCGTCGGTTGGATAATTTTACTTGCATTTCCTCTTCCATCATTGTTTAAAACCTCTCTACTTAGAACATGTATTGATTTACGCCCAATTCTTCTTCTCCTGATAGCATGGGCAGTATGACAGGCACTCAATGGGCAATTGGAATCGCATGCGCTTACTTCGCAGGAAGTATTCCGTTTGGTGTAATTATTGCAAAAGCAAGAGGCGTAAACATTCGCGAACATGGTTCTAGAAATATAGGAGCAACAAACGTTGGACGTGTACTTGGGAAAAATTTTGGTTTGATTTGTTTCTTGCTTGATGTTCTAAAAGGTGCTGTTCCAGTGGTTGTGATTGGGTTACTCGCAAAAGTGTTTGGAGAGTCAATTGATCAAATCGAAACGACTGATATGCTCCTTTGGATTAGCGTCGCACTTGCTGCACTGTTTGGCCACATGTATTCCCCATGGTTAAAATTTGGTGGTGGGAAAGGCGTTGCAACAACGTTTGGTGGTATGGTCGTAATGTGGCCGCTACTGACAATCCCAGTATTGTTAGCATTTCTTGCGTGGCTCATCACGCTAAAAGGCACAAAAATGATTTCGCTTGCAAGTCTCGTTGCGGCGCTCGTTTTGTTTGGCGATGCAACTGCAACGGTTTTTCTTAGCTCAACTCTTGAACACGCTTGGCCTCTACTTGTCGTGACCTTGCTTATTGCGATTATGGTCTTTTGGAAACACCGTTCCAACATTGGAAGAATTATTCGCGGTGAAGAACCTAAGGTTGGTTCTGATTGTTCAAAATAAGCTGAGCAATCGCGATGACGTCACTTGAAGGGATGTTGTTGATGTTGCAACGGTCTGGATTATTATCAGCGACAAGATTTTCTGGCAAGAAAGGATCGGCAAGAATTGCGATGTCGTTTTCGCAATCATATTTCGTCCAACGGTAATCAGTTGGACCGTACATCGTTATAACTGGTGTGCCACTAGCAACAGCAAGGTGACGAGGACCTGTGTCATTTGTAATCATTAAATCTGCTTGCGCGACGACAGTCGCCAGTGAACTAAGCGTTATGCCAGAACGAGTAAGGTTGTGCACCCTAGAATGTGCAGCGTCTGCAATTTGCTCTACAAGCTCATATTCATCAGGCGAACCAATGCCAACGCAAGTTGCGCCCGATTCGGCAAGGGAGTCAGCGACTTTTGCAAAATTCTTCGGTGACCAACGTTTTTGTTCTTTACTAGCACCTGCAACCAAAAGAACAATTGGCTTTGAGAATTCTTCAAGATAACTTTCCTCTTTTTCGGTGTACTCAAGTGAAGGTATCGAACAAGTGTTGTTCATCCCAAATAAAACGTTTGCAAGATGTAAGTAATATTCAGTTGTTGGTTCTGGTGTTTGATGTTTTTTTACTTGGACACCTTCAGTTAATAACCATGTTCGCCAGTCACGCGCGTATCCGACTCGATGTGGAATATTGGCAAGACGAGCAATTATTGCTGCACGGATACTGTTTGGGAGTAACACGATGGCATCGGCATGAATCTTTTTTAACGTACTACTTGCAGTGAAGACTGAAGATTTCATTTCAAGCGGGAGCACATTATCTATCCCTTGCACTCCTTCAAGAAGCTGAGCAAGGTTAGGACGAATCACGGAAGTTATTGTCGCGTTTGGGTATTTCTCTCTCGCCATCTGCCAAACACACGATGCCATAACCACATCGCCTACCCAAGAGGGCATGAGAATTGCGAGATGATTGATGTCTTGTTGAAGTGGCATTCCCTGTATTCTATGGTGGTGAGAAAAGCAGTATTCCTAGATCGAGATGGAACCATCATTGATAACCAAGGTGATTTGGGTGATCCAGCGGCTGTAACAATTATTGATGGTGCAAAAGAGGCGATTACTTCGCTTGCAGAGGCTGGTTGGTTGCTCATTGTCATCACGAATCAGGCAGGTGTTGCACGAGGAGTTTTCACTGAAAAGGACATAACGTCGGTTCATGACCATATCGATACGCTTGTGGGTCCAATTGAACGGTATTACTACTGTTGTCATCATCCAGAGGGAGTCCTCAGTGAGTGGACGGGCACTCATCCATGGCGTAAACCAAACCCTGGAATGATTCTTCAAGCAGTTGATGATTTTAATATCGATATTGAAGCAAGTTGGATGATTGGCGATACGGCGCGTGATATTCAGGCAGGGCAAGCTGTAGGTTGCAAAACTATTTGGCTTACTGCCCCAGGAAGAGTTACTGATGAAACAACCCCAACACTTTTTGCTCCTACGCTTGGAGAGGCGGCACTATTTGTTCTCGCTGAAGAGCAAGTTCCTTAATCGCCAAAACAAGTTCGGACTGCTCGGGCAGCTCGGATGAAACGGTGGTCTTTTGGAACAAGGCGTTGTTTGCCTGCAGCATCTAAAATTTCTTTTGCTTCCATGTGCCCATCACTCAACGCAACCATCTTGTTGAACTGCCCTTCTATCGCGAGTTCAAAAGCAGCAGTAGCAAATGTTGTTGCGACAACACGGTCGGTTGCAGCGGGTTCTCCGCCACGTTGAATGTGACCAAGCGTTGTTGTGCGAGTTTCAATGCCTGTTCTTTTCTCGATTTCATGTGCAACTTGTTGTCCAATTCCACCAAGTCGTATTGGGTCGGGGCTGTTATCAATATGTTTTGATACAACTTGCGTTCCATTTATTTCGTGGGCTCCTTCTGAACACGCGATAATCGAAAACCCGCTTTGTTCGTTTTTTCTGCCATCAACAAACTTACAAACAGTCTCAATGTCAAATGGAATTTCTGGAATTAAAATAACGTCCGAGCCAGAAGCAAGTCCACTTGCAAGAGTAAGCCAGCCGGAGTTTCGCCCCATCAACTCGCAAACCATAACTCGGTGGTGGCTGTCACCTGTTGAGTGCAACCGATCTAGTGCCATTGTTCCAATTCGAGTTGCGGTGGTAAACCCAATAGTTAAATCGGTTCCGTGAATATCATTGTCAATTGTTTTTGGCACTCCAATGCAGGGAAGACCAGCTTCAACGAGTGGCTTGGTACACGTAAACGTTCCATCACCACCAATCACGAACAGTACATCAAGTTCATGTTCTTCTGCGTTAGCCATACAGCGATCAACAGCGTTTGAATAGATTGGTTCACCGCTATCGTTTCTGCCCTCGTAATATTTTTCCGGAGAGCATTTATTGTTCGTGCCAAGAATAGTTCCGCCACGGGTGAGTATGCCAGATAGTTCGTTTATTCCAAGATGGGTGGTTCGGTTTTCAATTAAACCCTGATACCCATCTTGGATCCCCACAACTTCTATTCCTTTATAAAGTGCTGATTTGCCAAGCCCGCGAATCGCTGCATTGAGCCCTGGGCAGTCGCCTCCGCCAGTAAGAATACCAATTCGTTTCATAGTAGTTGTCATATTATTGATATCCCTTGTTTCATATCTAACCCAAGCAAGTTACCATCCTACCTTCTATGGTAGATAACACAGCACAACAACAAGATGAATCCCAATTAGTTGCAGCCAGAAGAGCAAAAATGGGTCGGTGGATTGATGATTATGGTGTCTATCCATGGGGCAAGAGAGTTGATGGGCTAATTTCTCTTGAAGCCGCTCGAGCCCAATTTAACCAAGAAGCACATGACACGTTTAAAGAAGATAGCGAAAACGACAACAGGCCAATAGTAAAAGTCGCAGGTCGATGTATCCAGCACCGAGCAATGGGCAAGTTGACCTTTCTTGTGATTCGCGACGATAGCGGTGATTTGCAAATCAGTTGTTCGAAAGCAGCAATGCCAATCGAACAATTTAAGGTCGCAAGCAAACTTGATTACGGTGACATTGTCGTTGCAGAAGGCAAGATGGGGATGACAAACAAAGGTGAAATTTGCGTCTGGGCAGATTCTTTTGAACTCGCTTGTAAGTCACTTGCACCGCCACCGGAAAAATTTCATGGCTTGAGCGATCCAGAAACACGGTACAGGCAGCGCTACGTTGACATGTACACAAACGAAGAAACAATCACTACATTCAAAGCACGTTCGCTCATCGTGTCAACGATTCGTTCTTTTATGCAAGATGAAGGTTATCTTGAGGTCGAAACGCCAATGATGCAACCAATTGCTGGTGGGGCTGCGGCAAGACCATTTGAAACGCACCACAACGCGCTTGATATTCCATTGTTTTTGCGAATTGCTCCTGAACTTTATTTGAAACGATTACTTGTTGGCGGAATGCGAAAGGTTTTTGAAATTAATCGCAACTTCCGAAATGAAGGTGTTTCAAGAAGGCACAACCCAGAGTTTACGATGTTGGAATCGTATGCTGCATTCGGCGACTGTGAAACAATGATGGAATTGACCGAGGGAATGATTCGTGCATCTGCTAATGCAGTTGGTGATGCCACTGCAATTGCGTATGGTGATTTAACAATTGACTATGCAAAATCCTTCGACCGAATAACCTATGGTGATTTGTTTGAGAGAGCACTTGGTTGTTCTATGCACGATGAAGAATCGGTACGAGCAAAAGCAAGTGAGCATGGTTTTGGAGACGCAACAACAAAGAACCATTGGCTTCTTGTCAGCGATTTGTTTGACGCTCACGCAGAGCCAACACTCGTTGCGAATCGTCCAACATTTGTAACCGATTTCCCAAGTGCGATTTCTCCCCTCACTCGACCACATGAAAACGATGCAACATTGTCCCACCGTTGGGAATTGTTTATTGCAGATATGGAAATTGCAAACGCGTATACCGAATTGAATGACCCTGATTTACAATTGCAACGATTTACAGAGCAATTAGATGGTGCTGACGATGAAGTAAACGCTTTTCGTTCGCTCGATGAGGACTTTATACACGCATTGCGTGTTGGAATGCCGCCTGCTGGCGGACTTGGTCTTGGTATTGACCGCTTAGTTATGTTACTTACTGGAATGGAATCGATTCGCGATGTCATTCTCTTTCCCTTGATGCGACCACTGGAGCAAACCGATGAAACTGATTCATAAATTATCATTCCTACTTGTTACCCTTGTTTCGTCTGTCTCTTTTGCTGACTGGACAATCCAAGAAGAAAATTGGTATAGCGTTACTATTGATGGCGCAAAATCTGGCTGGGCACATGAATTAGTTGAAGTTGATAGCGAAACGGGAAACTTACAATTAAGCAAAGTGCAAAATATGACGCTCTCTCGTGATGGAATGGAAATTTCTATTTCAGTCACCACGACATTCCTTGAAACTGCAGATGGAAAACCCATCTCTGTTGAGTCAATTCAAGAGGCGATGGGGATGGTACAAGAAACTAAATGGATTTTTGGGGATGAGCAACTGGAAATGACAACTGCTGCTGGCGGAAATCCGATTGTGAAAAAGGTTCCATTGCCAAAAGAAGCGTGGCTCACTCCACAAGCAGTGAAACGAATATTTAAGAAAAAGATGGCAGAGGGCGCTGGGGCAATTACGTATCAAACTATGGCTCCTGAACTAGGCCCATCTGTAATCACAGTTGTGATGACAAAGAAGAACGATGAGCAGCAAAAAGTGCTTGGCATTGAACAGCAAGTCATCGGTTGGGAAACAGTGAATGACAAAATGCCCGTTGTTGGTATGGAGTATTACACGGCAGATGGCTTGAACGTTGGGTCAAAGATGAACGCGGGCTTTGTAGCAATAGAGAACAAACTCATGTCGAAGCATGATGCCCTTTCTCCAGTAAACGAAGTTCCAGAAATGATGGTTAGTTTTTTTGTTGAACCGAACAAACCGATTGCAAAAAATGCCAGCAAATTAACTATGCGAGTTAAAACAAAAAAAGATGGCACAAAGGTCAACTTGCCTTCTATAGGAATGCAAACCGTGACTTTAAATGATGATGGTACGGCGACCGTCTTAGTTGACCTTAACGATCCAGGCAGTGCAACTGAAAAAGAATTGGCTGATGAAAGTTACCTCGGTGCATCAGCAATATGTGATGGAACTGATGAAGCAGTTATTGCAATTGCAAATGATGCGCTTTCGAGTTTGCCAGAAGGCGCTAGCGTATCTGACAGAGCGTTGGCACTCAGAAGCAAGGTGAGCGAACACATCAGCGAGAAAAACATGTCCACCGTCTTTGCATCCGCTTCGCAAACCGCTCGAAGTAAGGTGGGCGATTGTAGTGAACATGCTGTTCTTCTTTGTGGTGTTTTGCGGGCAGCAGATATTCCTTCAAGAGGCGTCATGGGCATGGTGTATGTTTCGAATATTGGCGGACCAAACGGTGTTTTTGGATGGCACATGTGGTCGCAAGCATTGATTGATGGACAATGGGTTGACCTTGATGCAACGTTGGACTCCCCTTATAGCGTGGGTCATATAGCAACTATCACATCTTCCTTATCCGACGAAAATTTTGGGGCAGAGATGGGTGGAATGCTTGAAATAATAGGGAACCTTGAAGTCGAAATTATTGACGAAGAATGAGGTGCCAACTTCCAACTCGCGCAAAAGACGGTCACAAAGGAACGTTTGGTAGCGTATGTGTGATTGGTGGACAACGAAGTGAAGACGGTGCAGTCATGATTGGCGCGCCAACCTTGACGGCGAATGCTGCAATGCGAAGTGGTTGCGGGAAAGTCATGCTTGCAATGCCACAACATCTGTTGCAAACAGGGTTATCAATGGTGCCAGTTGCAACTGGAATTGAACTTCCAATAGATGAGGTTGGTCGTCTTATTCCAAGTGCTGCAATCGAAGCAATTGATAGGCATGCTGCTGGGTGTCGGTGCATTGCAATTGGACCGGGCTTTGGAAGCGACTGGCCACAGCAACAAATCATTGCGACGCTGTTATCACGAGAAGATCGTCCAATTGTCCTTGATGCAGATGGACTCAATTCTTTTTCGCAACTCGCATCTGGGCAATTAGAACTCAGAGCACCAACAATAATGACCCCACATGTTGGTGAATTCAAACGACTCGCAAAAGCAGCTGGTGTTGGTGGTGATTCTGCAGAAGCATTAGCACAAGCTTTTGGTTGTGTTGTTGTTTTGAAAAGCCACACAACAATTGTTTCCGATGGTGTCCGAACCGAGGAATTGAAAGAGGGCGGTGTTGAACTTGCAACAGGTGGCAGTGGAGATGTATTGACGGGCATCATCGCTGGCTTGATTGTGCAATATGGAGTGGATTGCATTGAGCACTTGTTCGAAGCCTGTGTTCTAGGTACTCGGATACATGCGATGGCAGGAGAGTCGTTTGCTAAGGAACACGGTAATAACGGAATGCTTGCAACAGATTTACTGACTCACGTGCCGGGTGTTATACATTCGTTGCGCAACTGAAATGCAAATCGCCTCCGCGGCAAAAAAATCTCGAGGCAGTCACGTTGAAATTGCTACACTACGCGAATGAGTTCTACAAAAGTATCGGAGATGACAGGGCAGGGATTCGTGCACGGAGTGTACTCTCTTGTGAACCCGCAAATAGGCACAACTAGAAATGGGGAACCGTTTCTAAAATGTTTACTCAGAGATGCAACTGGTGAAGCAATTGGTCGGTTGTGGAGATTTGACCCTGCTACTATGCCAGACATTACATCAACAGGGTTCGTGCGAATTGAGGGGTCGCAGGAGATGTATCAAGACAAATTGCAAATTAAAATTGGTGAAATTTGGTCACACGAACCATCTTCGGAAGAATTGACGGATTTGCTTCCATGTACACGAAAAAATATTGATGAAATGTTCGCTGAAGTGACTGGTTTGATGATGACACTTGAACATCCGGCTGCAAAAGCACTCGGTGCTGCTTATCTTGATGATGAGAAATTGATGGAAGATTTTCGAGTTGCACCTGCTGCGATGCAAATTCACCACGCTTGGATTGGCGGTTTGCTTGAACACACCTTGCAGTTGATGAAACTTGCAGATGCGATGCTTCCAAACTATCCACGATTAAATCGTGATATTATTTTGATTTCGCTTTTTATTCATGATATGGCAAAAGTAGAAGAACTTCGATGGGATCGTGGCTTTGAATACACTCGTGAAGGAAATCTAATTGGACATATTGCACGTGGTGCAATGTGGCTTGAAGATAAAGCGAAAGTTGCAGAGGATAATTTTGGAGAACCTTTGCCAGACGGTTTTATTACGGTGTTGCAACACATAGTTTTGAGCCACCATGGGCAACTTGAACATGGCGCTGCGAAGTTGCCATCGACACCTGAAGCGATTTTTGTTTCGCAACTTGATAACCTTGATGCACACACTCAAACAGCACTCGATAATGCTCGACCGTTTGTCACAACTGCAATTGGAGAAGAAGCGTTTACTGAACGGCTGTGGTCTTTAAATACCAAGTTGTATAGGCGGGACCCTCTAAACCAATCTTAAAAGTGTTTCTTCTGATTTTTTATGGGGATATGGAACTTTTTTATTGGTAATTCGAATATATCGTCGTAGACTTGACGTCGGTTTGGCAAATATTCAATTGGAGAAAGTACATGTTTAGCGCCTTGGTTATATCAACGTGTTGCACTGCTGCAACCATTAGCACTCAAGAACGGCTTCCTATCGAAGTTATACCTGTGAAGGTAGTTAACTCAATCGATTATGGAACTATATTTAGCCAAGATGAATATAGGGAAAAAGTGGGGCTTCCACTTTTGTTTGCTCAGCCAAACGTAACTTCAATTACTCCAGCTACTCACGGTATTTGGGAACGATTACCTGATGACAAAATGCGTTGGACTTATCGTGTTTACTGTGATAATGCTCAATCAATGAATCTCGGATTTGGTCGGTACAACATGCCACAAAGTGGTTCTATGATTATCTTGAATGAGACTTTCGATTTTCAAATTCGTCCATTTACATCCGAAGACAACAAAGATCATGGTGAGTTGTGGACACCAATTGTTCCATCAAATCAGGCAGTGATAGAAATAATCGTAGACAGAAGAGAGAAACGATTTGTTTCACAGAATATTGAATTGACTTCAATCAACGCTGGGTATCGTGGATTTAAGAGTGGTGAAGGGCGAGGGGCTTCAGGTGCGTGCAACATTGATGTTCTTTGTTCAACGGGCGATAATTGGTGGAATGAAATACCATCAGTTGGTGTATACACACTCAATGGTTTTGCAACATGTTCCGGTGCGATGATTAACAATACCGCAGAAGATCAAACTCCTTACTTTTTAACAGCAAACCACTGTGGTGTAACAAGTAGTAGTGACGCAACAATCGTTGTGTATTGGAATTACCAAAACTCATATTGTCGTACACCTGGCAGTGGTGATAGTGGAGGAAATGGTAACGGTAGTTTTAGCCAGTTCACTTCTGGTTCCACGATGAGAGCAACCCGATCGTATACAGATTTTACATTAACGGAGTTGTCTTCTGACCCAAGCCCCGGCTGGGGAGTCACATGGTCTGGTTGGTCTCGCTCTTCAAGTACGGGTGGCGTTGGTGCTGGAATCCATCACCCATCAACCGCTGAAAAGAGAATTTCTATTCCGGACTACAGCTCATCAAGTGGTGAGTATTGGAACGTCAACTGGTCACAAGGTACAACTGAACCTGGATCTTCTGGTTCACCGCTGTATGACAGCAGTCACAGAATCGTTGGTCAACTTTGTTGCGGATCTGCTGCGTGTGGTAATGATTCTAATGATTACTATGGTCGTTCAATAGGTCTTTCATGGAGTGGTTCTTCTTCAAGTAGTTTAAGCGCTTGGCTTGATCCATTAGGAACAAACCCAACAGGCATAGACTCTCTAAATCCGGGAATTGCACAAACAGGAGCGTGTTGTGTTGGTTCGAGTGGATCTTGCATCAATATATACGAGTCGAATTGTATTGCAGGAGGGGGTACATTCCTCGGTGAAGGTACAAGTTGTGATGATGGAGGGTGTGAACCCGATCCAACCTGTGATTCGGATATCAATGGTGACGGAATAACTGATGTCAGTGACATTCTTGCTTTAGTTGGCGCTTGGGGTTCAAGCGATGCTGATGCAGACGTAAATGGCGATGGTGTTGTAGGAGTCGCCGATTTACTCATGCTCATTGATGCATGGGGTCCTTGCTGATTTCTAGTGACGGTCAAGTAGAAGCTTCCTTGCTGTGGGTGTCCCCTTAGCGAGTTGTTAATCGTGTTTGCAGTATGACAGTCACGTCGAATTTACATCAAAGATGTTGAGCGGTCGAAGTCGCTTGGTACAAGAAGCAAGTAAGTTCGTCTAGGTTTCCAATAGTGGACACAAGATTTAACGTGTCCCAAAGCCCCTCGATGAGTTGGTTGCTCGGAGTACCTTCGTATCTTCCAGTGAGAATAAAGCCAATAGTGGAGATAATGGTGACTCCAAGAAGGGTGGCTGCAGCGACCACTAATTGCTTCTGAATGGGGTGGTGTTGTCTCTTGAGGACCCGCTTGGGCTGAATCGTGTGCCTTGGGATAAGTTTTAGATTTTATGCCAAACGTGTAAAAATAAGCAAAAAAAGGCACTGTTTTGGCAAATTGTGCCGTTTTTATCCCTTTTTAATGCAACCGATTTAAGTTGGGCTTACGAATAGCGTATTAGAGATTACGGCGGATCTTCTATTTGCGTGCGTGGCGCACTGAAGGTCGTGCTACAAAAAACCCACCCTTGGAGACAGATAAGGAGATATGACAATGATTCCGATTCTTTTAACGGCGATATGTACCACGGGACCAGTTCCAGCACCTAGTGCTCAGCACCAGTTGCCAAGAGAAATGGTTCCAGTATTAACAGTCGACAATTTACAATACGCTTCTCTTTTTAGAGAAGACGAACAACGAGAAAAAGCAGGGCTAGCACCTGCTTTTGCAGTTCCAACCAAAACCTCAATTACACCAGCGACGGACGGTATTTGGGAACGTGTAGATATTGATACGCAACGCTGGACACTTCGGGTATCTTGCGACAACGCTCTTTCTATGAATCTTGGCTTTGGTCGTTACAACATGCCATCAAGTGGATCAATGACGATTACTGATGCAAATAATGATTTTAGAATTCGTGCATTCACTGCAGATGACAACAAAGCACACGGACAGCTTTGGACTCCAGTTGTCCCGGGAAACGAAGCTGTTATTGAAATCGTTGTAGACAACGATCAAAAGGCGATTGTCGTGAAGGGGATCGAACTTACATCTATAAACTCTGGCTATCGCTGGGTGCAAGACGCATCAGGTCGTGGTTCCTCAGAATCATGCAACATTGATGTTATGTGTCCAGAAGGTAATCCTTGGTGGGATGAAATTCCATCAGTCGGTGTTTATACTCTTAATGGTTACTTGACTTGTACAGGTGTCATGATGAATAACACCGCGCAAGATCAAACACCTTATTTCCTAACAGCGAATCACTGTGGTGTTACTTCAGGTAGTGACTCATCCATCGTTGTGTATTGGAATCACCAAAATAGTTACTGCCGAACTCCCGGAAGTGGTGACAGCGGTGGAAATGGCGATGGCAACTTCAGCCAATTTACTTCTGGCTCAACGATGAGAGCGACTCGTTCATACAGTGACTTTACTTTGACCGAACTTTCGTCAAATCCAAATGCAGCATACGGTGTTACATACGCTGGTTGGTCGCGTGCGAATTCAGCCTCCCTTGGTGCTGGTATTCACCATCCAGAAGCAGCTGAAAAACGTATTTCATTCCCAGATACTGTTCAAGCAAGTGGCGAGTATTGGGACGTGAACTGGGGCGAGGGACGAACGGCTCCTGGTTCTTCTGGTTCACCACTTTTTGATGGAAATCACCGAGTTGTTGGTCAACTTTGTTGTGGTTCATCATATTGTCCAAATGATTTGAATGATTATTATGGTCGTTCGCTCTATCAATCTTGGGATGGAAGCAGTTCAAGCAGTTTAAGTAGTTGGCTTGATCCAACAGGATCTGGCGCTCAAGCAATTGACACTTTAGTACCAGGTGGCGGCGGCGACCCTTCGGGCGCATGCTGTGTTGGTCAAAGTTGTACATACGGAACAGAAGCAGATTGTTCTGCGATCGGTGGTTCCTACCAAGGCGATTACGTGTCTTGCACAAGTTACCCATGTGGTGGCGCACCTGAAGGTGCTTGCTGCGTTGGCGAAACTTGCTCGATTATGACGCAAGCTGGATGTGGTAGCGCTGGTGGTAGTTACCAAGGTAACGATACTGTTTGCGATGCAACAACTTGCGATAATGGCGGTTGTGAAGTTGGTTTTACTCCTGACTGCATGGGAACTTGCTTCGAGGACGCTGTTTACACTGATTGGGTAGGCGATACCTACTGCGATGATGGTGCTTATATCCCATCAGATTATGGTTACGAGGGCCCTGTAGGCGTTGCTATTTTCCTTAACTGTGATGCATTTGCTTGTGACGGTGGTGACTGCCCAGATTGTGGTGGCGGTGGCGACCCAACAGGTGCATGCTGCTTCGGAGCAGATTGCTTCGTAACAACTCAAGCAGAATGCAATGGTAACGGTGGCGAGTATGTTGGTGACGACACAACTTGTGGCGCAAACACATGCGGTTCACCTTCAACTTGCGATGCAGACATTAACGGTGACGGTAACGTTGACGTTAGCGATGTTCTTGCAATGGTCAGTGCTTGGGGCACAAACGACCCAGACGCAGACGTGAATGGTGATGGAACAGTTGGCGTAGCTGACCTTCTACTTGTCATTGATGGTTGGGGACCATGCGAAGGTGGTGGCGATCCTACTGGTGCTTGTTGTGCTGCCAATGATTGTGCAGTGATGACAGCTGCTGATTGTTCTGCAATCGGTGGTTCCTACCAAGGCGACAATACCTCATGTGCTGCTGACCCTTGTGGCGGCGGCGGTGGTTGCGACGCTGGTTGGACAGAAGATTGCCAAGGCACTTGCTTCCCTGACTATGTATATGAGTCATGGGTTGGCGATGGTTACTGTGACGATGGTGCATACATTCCTGCCGATTACGGTTGCGATGAATGCCCAGCTGGTGTAGCAATCTTCCTTAACTGTGATGCATTCAATAATGACGGCGGCGACTGCGATGGCGGTGGCGATCCAACAGGCGCTTGCTGTGTTGGCACAAGTTGTACTGTAGAAACCGAAGTAAATTGTGCTGCTGCTGGCGGTACCTATAACGGTGACGGTTCATCTTGTGACGGCGATCCATGTGGCGGTGGCGGTGGTTGCGAGGCAGGATATTCTCCTGACTGCGTAGGCACATGTTTTGAAGATGCCGTGTACACCGACTGGATTGGTGACGGGTACTGCGATGATGGTGCATATATCCCTTCTGATTATGGGTATGGCGGACCAGTAGGAGTTGCTATTTGGCTTAACTGTGCAGCATTCGACTGCGATGGCGGCGACTGCCCAGATTGCGAAGGCGGCGGTGCAACTGGCGCTTGCTGCGTTGGCACCAATTGCTCAGTCGTAACCGAAGCGGATTGTTCTGCTGCAGGTGGTACCTATCAAGGTGATAACTCTTCCTGTGCTGGCGACCCTTGTGGTGGCGGAGGCGGTTGCCCTGCAGGCGAAATCGCAGATTGCAATGGAAATTGCTGCCCCGAAACTTGGGTAGGCGATGGCTTTTGCGACGATGGATCGTACACATGGAACGGTGTAGCAATTTACTTAAATTGTGACCAGTTCCAATGCGACGGCGGCGACTGCACGGATTGTGGTGGTGGTGGCGGCTGCCCAGCAGGTGAAATCGAAGATTGCAATGGAAATTGTTGCCCCGAAACTTGGGTAGGCGACGGCTATTGCGACGATGGCACCTACGAATGGAACGGCAACCCTATCTTCCTCAACTGTCCAGAATTTAACTGCGATGGTGGCGATTGTACTTGCCTCTAATTACACCTTAAAGTGTGAAACCCAAGGGCTCTGCTTCGGCAGGGCCCTTTTTTCGTAGTTTCCCCTCTCACTTCATGTAACGTTTCCGCATTCAAAGCGGCACGCTGAGTCTGTGAGGGTGTGCGTGGAGTACAATATGCGGATGCGAGTATTAATTGGAATTCCGGTCTATAACGAAGCGAAATACATAAACTCAGTACTCAGCGAGGTTTGCAAGTACGCAGAGGATATTTTGATCGTAGACGATGGTTCAAATGACTTGACTCCAGCACTCCTAGCAGGGCATAAAGTGGAAGTGATTCGTCACTCGGAGAATCGTGGGTATGGTCGGTCGCTGCAAGATATGTTTCGATGGGCTGCCGTTGATTCATTCGATTGGCTTATAACTATGGACTGCGATGAGCAGCACGAACCAGAAGCAATCCCACAGTTCATGAAACGGATTGCGAGCAATGATTCTGACATCATTTCAGGCAGTCGGTACCTTGAAGTGCATCCTGAAAATGACATGCCCCCAAAAGATCGGCAAGCAATCAATAGGCAAGTAACGAGCGAGTTACATGATGCGCTTGGCATTGAAATCACCGATGCATTTTGTGGATTTAAAGCATATCGAGTAGATACTCTTGGTGCGTTTAACTTTGATGTCAATGGGTACGCTTTCCCTATTCAGTTTTGGGTGCAAGCTGCGGCGAGGAAACTTCGTATTTCCGAACTGCCAGTACGAATGATTTACAACGATCCCAATAGGACATTCGGCGGGCAACTCGATGACCCAATGAAACGTCTCGATCACTACAGGGCTGTTCTTTGCAACGAATTGCGTAAAAACGAAGAACTTCTTCCTGCTGCTTTAGAGCACATCCCTTGTTGACAGAACCAGCAATCTCGACGTGGTCGTCGCTTGTTGGGTCGCCCTCAGGTGAAATTTTTGGGACAGATATTTCGGTGTGGAAACGAGCAGCAAGAAAAACACTTGGTCTACAAGAAAAGCCGATTATCATTTCCGGACATCAACCAGAATTTTTCCATGCCGGTATCCTTGCAAAGTTCGTCGCTGCGCGCGCAATTGCAGATGAGATAGATGGCGTGGTTGTGCACCTTGTTGTCGACCACCATATTGGGCAAAGCGGTGTTATAGAGGTTCCCGATACTACGGGCAGATATCTTTCGACAAAGAAATGCACAATAGCGACCCTTCAAGAAAACGTAGCAATGAAGGATCAGCCTCGTGTATCCCCGCAGTTGGACAATATTTTCTCTCGTGCCCTTTGCGAAGCTGTCGGTGATAACGCTGCTATGCAATTTGCCAATGCAACAGACGACTTGATGACACCTTGGGCTACTGTAGACCACTGCATTGGCGCCTCTGCATTGCTTGAAACTGACCTTGGCAAGGCAATTATTGAAGAGATGTTAGTGAATCCCCAGCCATGCATTGCTGCGTACAACAATGCGCTTATGCAATATCCCTCTTGTGGTATCCCTCTGCTTGAAGCGGGCGAGTTGCCTCTTTGGCAAGGAAAAACAAATGAAAAAGCAACAAGAATTGTAGATGACCTACGTCCTCGTGCGTTGCTGTTAACCTTGCTCGCACGAGTTGTTCTTGGAGATTTGTTTGTACACGGAAGTGGTGGGTGTGAATACGACCAAGTTATGGAACGCTGGGCAACAGATTGGCTGAACGTGACCCCGTGTGCCATGGTAATGGCAACGGCGAACGTTACGTTACCTCTTTTTGCGCAGTCGATTGAGGAAGCACGCAAAACATATTTTGATGCACCATCGAACTATGTTGAGGCAATTGCAACAGCGCCCTATGGATCGCCTGAACGTAAACGTATATTCCTAGCATTGCACAAATGGTTAGAAGGGCAGCATCAAAAGCCGGACATTCGCGCCCTTAAGAACGCACTTCGCATTGCGAAACGACGCGATTGGCCTTTCCCTTTGTATGCGAATGTACTTACCAAAGATTTTTCGGTTGCCAAATCTGCTCAAGCGTCTCTTTCGTACTGCCAGTGATAAGCAGATTTCCTTGTTGCACTTGTTTTACAAGCCTGCCGTATTGATCGACAGTAGTCGTCATTTCATCGCCTGTGATTCCAAAACTCGTCGTGATTGTTTTTGTTCCGTCGCTGTTTAATGAAATGACATCTCTTCGTGTTGTGACTTTTGGCTCAGTTGAATTGTCGTAGGCATGCCAAATGAAAGTAGACGCTGTACTCGTTTTGAGAACAGGTCCGATGACCCAGACGAGGGCGCTAGGCAGCCAAGGTTCTTCCGTTGATGTTTGAAAGGGTGTTTCGATTGCATTGGAAGTTAAATCTTGTTGCATCACGAGGAGCGACGGCTTTGCCATACCAAGTTTTGCTCGGCTACGAATTCCTGTTTCGCTTTTTATTGCACTTACCCGGTCGAACCATCTCGTGATGCGATTGGTCCATCGCTCATCTTTGCCATCCCAACTCATCCAATACTGGCCCACAGCGTCAACAACGACGCCTGTTTCTGGGTTTGGGAGAATTCGGGAGCGAATTGTGACAATAATGCCATCAGCAGGGTCGCCGCTTTCTGTCTGAAGGTCGTTGATTGATTTCCTATTCCCTGTAGTGACAGATACTTGCATGTATCCAAGTTCTCGCTCAAGCGCACCATTTTCGGTTATTTCTTGAATGCGTCTCCATTCATGAAAGCCTACGAGCGCTTGCAGCGATTGCTCGTTTAACTGTTCTAATACAGCCGAGGAAGCGTCTAAACTTGCCATTTTTTCGTTCACAAGGGCTATAGGGTCTAGAATCGCAATAGATTTGAGCGATTGCTGCAGCGTCGAACCGTGCATTTCCCAGCCCTCTTTCGTGGTGAGTACGCTTGCGACAAGCATTTGATTTCCAATAGCGGGAACCGCGAACCATCCAAAAACTCCATCTGGTTCTTCAACTACGAGCCACCAACCAGCAGAAACGTCGGTTTTTAGCGAAGAATCCGCAAGCACGGTTGTCCCTTCTGGATCTTGCCTTTGCGATCGCAATTGGTGGACGAATTCTTTGGGTTGTAGTTGTGTCGGGTTCGCAGATCGATCTAGGCGTAAGTGCCAGTTAATACTCGATTTAGAGTTCGAAATCATGCAAGACGGTGGCAATTGACTTGTTGCAACAACGATAGCATCGCTAGGAAGTGCTATTTGAACTCCGACATCCCCATTTTTGTAGGTCGTACTATATATAAGCGCTAAGAGGCAGAAAATAGGTGGTAACATTTGGCACACTGTAGCATAGGATGGTCACAATAAATAAGGGTGTAGAGGAGGGCTATGTCGTTGACAAAGTGCCCCTTGAGAGGTTAGAATCCTCGATTCACCCTCTTGCGAAGCAAGCTTGGGTGATGAGAAGTGGCTCGCATGTTGCGCGTCAAAAGAGAACCTAGGTAGAGGAACACCCCTGCGATGCAGATAATTCGAATCAGAATGGAAGCGTACGACCACCAAGCACTTGATGCTTCGGCGAAAGAAATTGTCGACCACGCAAAGCGTACAGGTGCAAGGGTAGCAGGACCAGTCCCACTACCAACCAGACGTGAAATTTACACAGTGAACCGTTCAACATTCGTGAATAAAAAATCACGCGAACAATTTGAGATTAGAACACACAAAAGAATCATTGACATTTCTGAACCGAATCCGCAAACAATTGAAGCGCTCAATCGCCTTGTTGTTCCCGCAGGTGTCTTTGTAAAAATTAAAGCATAATCTTGGCTCTATAAACCAAGCAGAATCAAACACTCCGGTCACATCCGAAAGATCCCTGGCCAAAACCACTTACGCACGAAAGCAACAACGATGTCAAAAACATTACTTGGAAAAAAAGTTGGTATGTCAAGGTATTTCCTTGAAGATGGAACAAATGTACCCATCACCATCGTTGAAGTTGGCCCATGTGTCATTACGCAAGTAAAGACAGAAGAAGTTGAAGGGTACAATGCTGTGCAAATTGGTTTTGAAGATGTGCGTCCAAGTCGCTCGACTATGCCTATCATCGGACACGATGCTAAGGCTGGTACTGCACCAAAGAGATTTCACCGCGAATTTCGTGTAGAAGATATTGGTGACGCAGAAACGGGGCAGACACTGGACGTTTCCATCTTTGAAGACGTTATGTTCGTTGATGTAATCGGAACAAGTAAGGGTAAAGGTTTCGCGGGTGGCATGAAACGGCACAACTTTAAAGGTCTTGAAGCATCGCACGGCGTGAAGCGTGCGCACCGTAGACCGGGCTCCATTAACGGACATGCAACAAACCTCGGTACAGGTCCAAAA
>JACKQG010002388.1_pt1 | contig 24611 bp, 16 predicted proteins | sample 8237621 | NCBI WGS metagenome assembly JACKQG01 (sample SAMN15677084, study PRJNA649215) | marine metagenome | biome: marine; feature: Black Sea; material: saline water; isolation source: suspended particulate matter (SPM) from the Black Sea western gyre | collected 2013-06-09/2013-06-10 | depth... | reverse complement strand
TTGTCACTCAAAGAGTAAGATTCTTCGTCGCTGCTCTCCTCAGAATGACAGTTCTACGGCTGATTTCATTGTCCACGGTTAAGTACCGTCCTACCCCCTGAATGGAGCAGCGCGAAGTCGAATGGAAATTATAGCCTTTCGACAAACAGTGCGCCCCAGGCGCACCTCCGCCAACGAGGATATTGACTGGACGCAACTCAGTTCACGAGCAAATTGTGGTCGATAAAATCAGTATCTGAGCCAATGTCGCCAAAATGTCGCCCTGGTGACATTGAAATGTTTGAGCTGCTCCATATAATGTTGAACATGTTCATGAACGAAATAGTAACCTATTCAACCAAGGAGCAATAGATGAACCAGCCAGATTTAGGCATTACAATCGCTGATCTGCGAACACAAAAGGGTCTCACACAAGAGAAATTAGCAGAGTACTGCGATATCAGCAAGCGCACAATCCAGCGCATTGAAAGTGGCGAGGTACAGCCGAGAGCATTCACCCTCAACAATCTGAGTAATATTTTAGAGTTTGATTTTAATGAGGAGAATACCAACAACGAAACGATGTGGTTAACTGCCTTACATCTTAGCAGCGCGGTGTGTATCGTTTTTATCCCATTGTGGATTTGGTCTCGCAAGAAGAAACATAGCAATAAGATCAATCAACACGGCCGGCATGTGCTCAATTTCCAGATCACAATCACTCTGATGCTGTTTGCGGCAATGTTTTTCATGTTCGTTTTAGCGAACGGGGTTTTCTTCTTTGAAGAGATCGGGCGCGGCATTTCTGATCTTTTCTTTACCAGCTTAACTTTCGCAGTGTCATTTCCATTTTTCTTGCTTTGGATGTTCGCCGTCTATCAGGCAGCCATCAACGCAGCCCGGGCATTGGCCGATAAACCCATTCGATATCGCTTGAGCCTTCCAATTTTGGCTCTTTGAGATATTGTGGGGCGTGGGACACGGATCGCGCGGATTTCCACGGATTTTTTGTGCTTATATCCGTCGAATCCGTAAAGAGCCAAAATTTTGAAGTGATCCTTCTCAACAATTCAGAATATCCACTGGCAACAAATTAATATAAGAACTCCGTGGAATTCGAACCTCGGAGTTTTATCTTGCAGGATTAAATATCTTGTCAATATTACAATCAGCTGCTGGGGTTTAGCTCACAGGATTGATTCTGATTCCCAAACAACCTGCCGATTTTTTGTACAACATGGCAGACAGAAACGGATACAACTAATTCCACTGATTTGAAGAACGTACCCAATTTACGTCTTTCAGCATACTCCGAGCGCAAAATATAGCCATCGTTCTCAATAGTATCCATTACACCTTCGAAACGAAGGCAATACAAATGGCCGGCGATCTTGCAGCGCAGCACATCCAAAGTGTCCAAATATTCTTTCCCTAATGCGAAATAGCGTCGCGCAAGATCGATCTGGATCTTAACAAAACTTCTAAGAGCAACCGGCTCGCACAATGCGGCTAAACTTTGCAAATCTTCGGGGGCAACACCTTGTTCAGAAAGGTATTCACTTGGGATGTTGATATAGCCTTCCTGGATATCATCGAGCATATCTCGCAGCATGTGCACAATGTGCGCAGCCGTGGCAGCCAAGTAGCGGCGTTCGTCTTCGGGATATTCATGACCATGCCCAATGAAATGCTGGATGGCATCGGTGACCGCGATACCTAAGCGATCGGAATACCAGGTTAGCTCTTCTTGGTTAATATAGCGATCTTTACGCCGGGCGTCGAATTCCAGAATGCTGAGGAAATTGCGCACGTAAGAGCGCAGCCCGCAGCTGCCTTCGCCATCATGACGAATCAGATCGGCGATGAGTTCTTCTTCGGGGGATAGATCATCAATTTGTAAACCATCACAAAGTTTAGACACCAGGTGGATTTGGCGGCTGATGAAGTCCATGCGTTCTGAACGGGTCTGACACTCTTCATCAATGACATTGTCTGCCCAGCGAAAGTAGCTGTAAGCGCGATAACAATCGTCTTCCATACCGCGGTCGACGAGCAAGTTGGCGGTGTAGTAGGTTTGTTTACTGCTGTTCCAGGTGATGGTGCGAGCGAGTTTGGCGGTCATTATTAGTACAAGTCTTTCACTAGAATTTAATTCGTGTTTCACCGCAGAGACGCGGAGTACGCTGAGTTTTTTTTATTCTCCGCGTCCTCTGTGTCTCCGCGGTGAAAATATACAATTAGGCGATTACGGGCGCAGGAACATCTACAGACTGCGGCGATTCTTGTTCTCTTAGGATGCGCTCGGAGACGAGTTTGGCAGACACCAGCACCGTGGGCAAACCTGTGCCTGGGTGGGTGCTGGCCCCCACAAAGTACAGATTCTTGTAACGTTTATGGCGGTTGTTGGGGCGCATATAGCCCATCTGCAGCAGATCGTGACTGAGTCCATGCGCTGATCCTTTGGTCAGGTTGTAGCGGTTCTGCCAATATTGCGGAGTCAGGCTGATCTCAAACTTGGTATGTTCTTCCAGGTCGGTGATACCCAAACGCTCAAGGCGCTGCAAAACAAATTGCTTGCACTCTTTCTTGATCCGGGGCCAATCTTGCGTGTCATCATCGGTCAGATGCCCTATGGGGACAGCGATCATCAGGGTTTCCTGTCCCTCGGGCGCCATGGATGGATCAACACGAGCGGGTGCGTGAATATAAAAGCTGGGCTCATCGGCCACAGTGCGTCCATCGAAGAGGGCATCAAAACTCTCGCGGTAATCTTCAGCGATGAAGAGATTGTGCGGTCCCAATTGTGGATATTGCTTATCCAGACCCAACAGGAAAACCAGGGCTGAGCAACCATACTTTTTGTCGTCCAATTTGTCAGCGGTGCCGTCATCGGGCAATAGATTTCGGTAGACATAGGGCAAATCGGCGTTGGCAATGATCGTATCGGCGCACAGTTCTTTGCCATCATCGAGGATGATGCCAGTTGCGCGTTTCCCGTCGACAACAATCTTTTCAACAGCAGTATCAAAAACAAACTTCACGCCCCATTTTCGGGCTATCTTCTCCAGGGCTTGGATGACACTGTACATGCCGCCCTTGGGGAACCAAACCCCGTCAGCAAGTTCTGTGTACTGCATCAAGGAGAAAATTGCGGGGGCTTCGCAGGGATTGACACCCATATACATATTTTGAAAAGTAAAGGCAATTTTCAGGCGCTCGTCGCGAAAGTATTTGCGGATATGGTTGAAGTGTTTTTTGAGGGCCTTCAAGCGCAGCATCAGCGCCAGATTCTTGAGGGTAAAGAATTGATACCAATGATCAAAGGGTCTTTGCACAACATTGGGCACAGCCTGCTCATAGTGATAGCGGCCTTCATTCAAATAACGAATATACTCACCAAAACTGCCTGGTTCTATTGCTTCAAGCTGATCTTGCATAGCCTTGAGATCTGAGGTCGGGCGGATGATGGTGTCATCATCAAAGTGGATCTGATACGTAGGATCTATGCGCACTAGATCGACGTGATCTTCGATGCGCTCCCCCAACTCTGCGAAAACTTGTTTGTAGAGCTCTGGCATCAAGAACAGGGTCGGGCCGGTGTCAAAGCGATGGCCGTCTTTCTCGATGACATTACAGCGCCCCCCCGCGCGCTGGCACTTTTCAATTACCGTGACACTTAACCCATTTTGGGCCAGTCGGATCGCTGCAGCGATTCCACCGATCCCTGCCCCGATTACTATTGCTCGTTGGTCTTGCATCCTTTTCTCCATTGATATCTTTGGTGTGTTTCTCTCTGATGTATACGCAAGATCAGGGAAAAAGTCTCAAACTTAACGCAAAGACGCAGAGACGCAAAGCCACCGAGCAATTTTTATATTTGACACTCCGCGCCCTTGCGTCTTTGCGTTTATTCCAATCTGAACATTCTGGGCACAATGCTGGTATGCATAGCACGATGAAATCTAGAAACAAAAAATATTTGTGGCTATTTCTCCTCCTTTTATTGGGGATAGGTGTCTGCGCCTCTACCACCTATGGCGCGCCGCCTATCCCCTCTAACATTCCCAGCATTGCACCCACGCCAACGGCCAAAGAACTCATCCAGGGTACGACCCAGACTCGTTCAGCCGATGGCATGATCATGGTTTACGTCCCTCCTGGTGAGTTTCTTATGGGCTCAGATGAAGCGGATGGGACAAAATTAGGCGTAAGGATCTATGATAACGAATTTCCCAAACATGAAGTAGCTGTATCTGGGTTCTGGATCGATCAGACAGAGATCACCAACGCCCAATATGATCTCTGCTTCCAAGATGGACATTGTTCTGCGCCAAAGGATTTCAGCTCAAGGAGGCGCGACTCTTATTATGGTGATCCTGCTTTTGCAGATTATCCCGTCATCAATGTGACCTGGTACCAGGCTGTGGCATACTGTACCTGGGCTGGAGCACGATTACCCAAAGAACCAGAGTGGGCTTTCGCTGCCCGCGGACCAGACTCGCTTTACTATCCCTGGGGAAACGTATTTGATACCCCTCTCGCGAATTACTGTGACGCAAGCTGTGATATGTCCCATCCCGACCCCAGCATGGATGACGGATTCCCTGACACATCTCCCGTGGGGAATTACCCCGCTGGTGCCAGTTGGGTTGGCGCATTAGATTTGCTCGGCAACGTCTGGGAGTGGAATTGGGATTGGCATAAGCTTTACGAAGGCCATGAATGGTTAGAGCACCCCAACAATCAATCGCAAGAGGATTATCGCCTACTGCGCGGCGGCAGTTGGGATACAACCTGGGGTCACGCGCGCAGTTCTTTCCGCAACTGGTACTTGCCTGATCAATATGAGAATAGCATTGGGTTTAGGTGTGCTCAAGATTTCATCATCAATGAATAATGCAAGAATCTGAAAATACTAATGATTGGAGTTACGATGTTCCAAAGAACAATTCAAATTATGAGCTGTTGTATCATGATAGTCATAACTGCAGGTTGTGACCGGGTGATCACAGAACCAACTTCTCGTTCAGAAACTGACGCAGCAGTGCCAGTTCCAACCTCCACAATTGTTGAACCGACTGAAATTTTACCCACAGCAACCCTCGAGCCATCAGCGCCTGTTATTACTGGACTGGTCGATCAAACCATCAATGACGGCGAACAATTTGGAAAATTTAAATTATCGGATTTCGTCTTGGATGAAGATCATTTACCCGCTGGGATAAAATGGCAAGTCTCGGGTAATCAAGAGATCAACATCCGTGATATTGGGGGCATCTTGTTTATTTCCCCACCTGACCCCGAGTGGTCTGGATCGGAAACTTTCCTTTTCGAAGCCTGCGATTTCGATGACCTTTGCGACAGCGCAGAAATCGTTTTTACTGTGCTCGATGAAAACGATCCACCCGTAATTAATATCACTGACCAGATTGTCCAATCGGGCGGCACTTTCGGAGAAATCGTTTTAGGAGATGCGGCTGACGATTCCGACCACCCAAATGCAGAATTCAATTGGCAAATTTCAGGTAACAGTGAACTCAAAATACAAGAAGCTGAAGGCACAGTCTCTGTAACATTGCCCAATGAAAATTGGACCGGAAGAGAAACGATCCGCTTTGAAGCATGCGATCCTGGTGGAGTCTGCGGCTATAAAGCTGTTCAATATGTTTTACTCGGCAAATCTGATGTTGCTGTAACTTACATTGGCAATGCCGGCTTCATGATCACAACCAGTGAAAAGAAAATCCTTGTGGATGCCCTATTTCGAGGATTGGAGGCACAATACGCCCTACCACAACCCATCATCACTCTGTTAGAAAACGCCCAACCGCCCTTTGATAATGTGGACCTGGTGCTTGCTACTCACATCCATTATGATCATTTCGATGCTGACATTGTACAAATGTATATGGAAAACAACCCCAATGCCATTTTCGTTTCAACCAAAGATGCGGTAAGTCAACTACGCTCTATTCCTGAGATAGAGGACAGACTCATTTCAATAGATTTGCGGGATTATGAGAGCACTGAACTCAACGTGAATGGCATTGATATCGAGGCGCTATATCTCACCCATGGAGAACGACCAGCAAACCTTGGATACATTATTAGTGTTGGTGAGACAAAGTTTTTCCATACAGGCGATTTATATGTCGAATTGGTCGATGTCGATTACCTTGAGGCCTATGGCGTACATCAAAAAGAAATCGATATTGCCTTCGTGCCCATTTTTTCGCTCACATCGACAAGCAATCACCAAGAAATATTTGCTGGCATCCAGGCACGATACCTGGTTCTCCAGCATTATTTTTACCCAACCTTTAATGCAGATCTCAGCCTGATGGATGACGTATTCCCCAATGCTATTATCTTCAATAATGAGTTAGAAAACTGGGTTATGCCATAAACTTCTCCAACCAAAACAATACTTTAGTAGGGGTTAGTGTAGTTCTTCAGGAGCGTGCCAGTTTCTCGCGCTTGCCTTATGATGAAATGACCACAGAGCTTTCATCTAATGAAACAATATTCTGTTTTCGCAATACTTTTGACATTTATTTGCTCATCCTGTATTCCAGACTCTCACACAGGTGCATCTATTTCCACACCTCAAATTGTCTACGTAACCTATACCCCACAGATTGTTAACGTCACCGCCACCCCTGAACCCAATGACATTTCTACTCCAGGGGATCATATCGTTCATCTGGACGTCAATGGTACTGAAAGATTTTTCAACCTGCACATTCCATCAAGTTACAATCCCAATAATGCATATGCCCTGGTGTTTGACCTACACGGTTTCAGCGGATCAGCCCGCTCACAGATGGGCTTGAGTTTCATGTGGGCTGAGGGCGATAAAAAAGGTTTCATTGTGGTAAATCCCCAGGGATTAGGGGATCCACCCCTGTGGATCGATTTCTATCCCGGCGAGGTTGGCGAAGCCCAAATCGCATTTTTCGAAGCGATGATCGCTCATTTAGCCAAAAACTTAAACATTGACCCCAGCCGCATCTACGTAACGGGCATGTCTAATGGCGGCGTGATGTCAAATTACTTGGGCTGCGAAATGGCCGATACCTTCGCGGCCATCGCACCCGTTGCCGGTGGCCACAACAGCATCGAGACTTGCCAACCGCAGAATCCCATCTCAGTGATTGCAGTGCATGGCACAGACGACAGGCACATTCCCTACGAGAGCAGCAATCCCTATTCGGTCACGGCGCGCTATTACTCTCAGGCTTGGGCCCAACGCAATGGGTGTGACGAAGTTCCAATCGTCGAAGCGATCACGGATAAAGTCACGAAGGAAAGTTGGCCCAATTGCGCCGAAAATGTGGCAGTCGTGTTATATACCGTAGAAGGCGGCCGTCACGAATGGCCCGGATCGGCATACGGTCCAGGCCCCTACCCCGAAGGCTTGCAGCCGGAATTCTATGCTAGTGAAATTATCTGGGAGTTCTTTTCCCAGCATACAAAACCGAATGTTGATTAAACATCAACAGAAAGGAATCAACGTGAAACATAACTCATTAATCTTCGCCATCATTGTCGTACTTCTTGTTGTGGGTTGCAGTCCAACTGAATCGCCAGAGCCAGAAATCACCACGGCCGCAATCGTTGAAGAACCTACGATAGAGCCAACGCCGGAGATCGCCCAGCTTTATCAGATCCCAGACGATTACGATATCACCATTAAGGTCTACGGCATCGAGCGCACTTTTCTGCTGCACGTGCCGCCGGGATATCAGCCTGGCGAACCGGCACCACTGGTGTTCAACTTGCATGGGGCAGGCGGATCAGCACACGGGCAGGCCAACCGCAGCTTTATGAACGACAAAGCTAATCTAGAAAATTTCCTGGTCGTTTACCCCCAGGCTTTGCACGAGCCGGCCACCTGGCTGGGTCCTGTCTCTGGGCCAGCCAGCGCAAACGACAACCACTTCTTCGATGAGATGGTCGAATATCTCAGCGCCGAAATGAGCATCGATGCCCAGCGCATCTATGTCGCCGGGATCTCCAACGGCGGCACGATGGCCAATCATTTAGGCTGCTATCTATCCGATAAGATCGCCGCAGTTGCAGCTGTGGCGGCTGGGAACGCCCACCCAGCGGGATGTTTCCTGGAGAAACCTGTCTCTGTGATCGTGTTTCATGGCACCGATGACGTGGTCATTCCCCTTGAGGGTGACGGTGGCAATACAGCGGCGGTGCAATACTGGGTGGAGGCCTGGGCTGACTCAAATGAGTGCAACCTGTCTCCGAGCGTCGATCAGGATAATGAAGATTTCAAGCACGAAACTTGGAGCGACTGCGCGGGAAATTCTGAAGTCACCTTCTACACCGACAAAGGCGGGCTCCATGAATGGCCGGGTTCGGCCTATGGACCCGGGCCATATCAAGAAGGGCTAGAGCCTGATCTTTACGCCACCGACCTGATCTGGGAATTCTTTGATGCGCACCCTAAATCCGAGCAAGTCATCAATGAGCCATCAATTGATCCAGCAATATTAGCACGCTACGAAAACCCCGGCGACTATGTCGATATGCTCCCCGTGGATGGCTTTCCACGCTGGTTCACGCTGCATGTCCCCACAGGTTATGATCCTGAATTACCCACTCCCTTATTGGTGAACTTACATGGCTACAGCAGCACGATGTTCGATCAACAGGAAGTCTCTGAAATGAACGCCAAGGCTGACCAGGAAGGTTTTGTCGTTGTGCACCCACAGGCTATCGGAGAGCCTGCCTCCTGGCATGGACCGCTCCCCGGAGTTGAAGGTCAGATCGATAAGGATTTCTTTGTAATTTTGCTCGAATATTTAAATGGGTTGATCAACATCGATCAGGGACGTATATATGCGACGGGACTCTCCAATGGCGCCACAATGAGTAATGCCTTAGGCTGCTTTATGTCAGATACTTTCGCCGGAATCGCGCCAGTCGCTGGGGGCCATACGGATTTTACGAACTGCGACATTGAGCGACCGCTCTCCGTGTTGGCCATCCATGGCACGCACGACTCAATCATCCCCTACGAAGGCCGCGAAAATGAAGTTCCCCCCGTACACCTTTGGGTGGAGTATTGGGCCCAACGCAACGGCTGCCAACCCGAGCCCCAGATCGAAGAGACCGAGCCTTCGCTCAAGATCGAAACCTGGGAGGGCTGCGACGAGGATGTCACTGTCCGTCTGATCTCACGCATTGGCGGCGCGCATGTCTGGCCAGGATCAACCCTGGCTGCTCTACGAGAAGATGTAGCTTCAGAATTCAGCGCAACGGATATAATTTGGGAATTCTTCAAGGAGAATTCTAGAGATAGTTCTGAATAAAAGCCGCCTGGGAATAATATTCCCAGGCTAACAGCCAAAGCCGGATAATCCGGCTTACACACTAGCCTGGTGATTCATCGCCAGGCGGCTATGAATAGCATGAGGATTAAAACTATGAAATCTCGCCTATTAAAGGTCCTATTTACTGTAATCTTGTTAGCATCCTGCTCTACTGAGCCCATTGAAACATCTTCCGCTCCCCCAACCGTCGAACCTGTCCCAACCGAGGTGCCCAGCATATTTCAGAAACCTGGTGATTATAGCGAAGCAATCGATGTGGACGGGACCGAACGGAATTTTCTTTTGCACGTTCCCCCTAACTATCAACCAGAAACCCCCATTCCTCTCGTGTTCAACTTGCACGGCCGCACAGATACGGCTGTGCGCCATCAAGAGATGACTCAACTCAACGCCAAAGCAGATCAAGCTGGCTTTGTAGTTGTGGCTCCTCAAGCCATTGATGAGCCGCCAACCTGGTGGGGTGCCGTACCCACAGAAATTGGCGACCCCGATATGGCCTTCATCGATGCTTTGCTGGCACTCATTCAATCAGAACTCAACATCGACCCCCAGCGCATTTACGCCACTGGTTTCTCGAATGGCGCATCCTTTGCCAACCGACTGGCTTGCTCGCGTTCGGAGATATTCGCCGCGGTGGCGCCGGTCTCCGGTGGGCATGTGGGCTACTACGACTGTGATGCAGAGTATGCGGTTTCAGTGCTGGCGATTCACGGCCTCAACGACTCGATCATCCCCTACGAGGGCAACCAAAACAACCCCCTGGTACACGATTGGGTAGAAGCCTGGGCAGAGCGCAATGGCTGCAATACAGTGCCCAACACCAGCCGCCCAAATTTCTCGCTTACCCTGGAAAGCTGGAGCACCTGCAATGGAGATAACCTGGTAGCCCTCTATTCCATTGCAGGTGCCGGACATTCCTGGCCGGGATCAGATTTCGCCATCGAATTCGACGGCACGACCGAAGCCATGAACGCTACCGATGAGATTTGGGATTTCTTCGCTTCATTCCCCAAAACAAGTCTTGCCCCCATCGAGCAGCCTGTCGCCTCGGATGAAAATACCGAGTCAGCCTATCCATCCCCTGGCGATTATTTCGATGTTCTGGCTTCGGGCAGTTTTGATCGTACTTTCAAACTGCATGTCCCCCCCAGTTACCAAACAGACACGCCGATGCCCTTAGTACTTGTTTTCCACGGACGGGGCTCCAATGCCTTTGACGCAGAGAACTATATACAATTCAATCCTTTGGCCAATCAGCAGGGCTTTATCGTCGCCTATCATCAGGCAGTAGGTTCCCCCTCAACGTGGGAAGACTTGCCAGAAAGTGAGGCATTGACTGAAGTTAATGATATCCAATTTGTTCAAGAGTTCATTGACTATCTGACCAGCCAGTTAAGTATTGACTCCCAACGCATCTTCGCTGTGGGCTTCTCCAACGGCGGTGGCATGGTCAATCGTTTGGGATGCGACTTATCTGAGAAAATTGCTGCCATCGCTCCCGTGGCAGGAACTTATTATTTTTATGAAGATTGCCAACCTAATCGACCAATACCGGTGATCTCTTTCCATGGTTTGAAAGATGAGATCATACCTTTTGAGGGCACAACCCATAATGAGTATGTCAACGTGCCCTACGTGCCTGATTGGGCTGCTGCCTGGGCGAAGAGGAACGCTTGCTCGCCGGAAGCAGAGAGCGATTCGAAGGGCGGCGTGATTAACACAGAAATTTGGACAGACTGCGCCGAAGATGCTGATGTACTCTTGTATTCACTTGCCCTTGAGGCTCACAACTGGCCAACAACTACATTTGGGGGCGGAGGCTTTGAGCCAGCCATCACTGTCAATGACCTGATTTGGGAGTTTTTCGACGCACATCCCATGCCTTAAGCACTGAACTTTTTCTCACCGCGGAGACACGGAGTACACAGAGAGATATTTAATCACAACATCTCCGTGCTCTGTGTGTCTCTGCGGTTATATTAAACCCATACTTTAGAGGGGTATCAAATAATACTGAGGGGTCGTGTCAATTTGACCCTCTCGAGAATATCATTTATGGTGCTGTCATTTTCGGCTGACTACGAGGAGAGAGAAATGCCATGACAACCATAATCGCCGATGAACATCTGATCTTACGGCTCAAAGCAGGTGATTTGGGTGCATTGGGGGAACTCTACGATCTGTACAATGCCGATTTGTATCGTACTACCTTGGGCATCACCTACAATCAGAGTGAGGCGGGAAAAATACTTCAAGAGTGCTTTCTAGCACTAAATCGCAAAGTTCACGATTTGGACAAATCGCTGTCAATAAAAACGTGGCTATATCGCGAGATGGCCAACCTAATTTATGCCCGGGCAAAACATCGCATTCGCTGGCCAATATCACCGGATAGCAATAATTCATTTGCTCAGAATAACTCAATCCGATCTAAGCATTTCAAACTAGCCACTGTTATTGCAACATTGGAAATTCACCAACGCATCGTAGTTGTGCTCTATTATTACAATTCATTGAAAATTGCCGAAATTGCCGAAATCCTGGAATGCTCTCAAGGCACAGTAAAATCACGGCTCCATTACGGGCGGGAGAGCTTGCGTCGCCAATTGGTTCACACCAATATCATTTCTCCAGAACTGAAAGGCGGGCACACTTTCAACATTGAGGAAATCTTCTTCCATAACAAAGAAATCTAAAGAAAACAGCCATTATAAACATTAAGAGTTCGCGCAAGGAGCTCATTGCATGTCGTTGAAACTGACTGGGGGGAGATTCCCATCGTCCCTATTTTTGCAATACATTTCGATTCTCATTATCCTGATGAGCGTGTACCTGTCTGGTTGCTCATCAATTCCACAAACTGCAACCCCAACTGAAGCTCATCTAATCACCGAAACGGCTACTATTCCAGCGGATCAATCAACAGCGACTGAAATTCCACAGGATTTTTCTACCCCAACACAAACGGCAGTTGTTATTCCAGCATCTACAACCCTACCGCCAATGAGCGGCAGCGGTGGCGGCGTTCTGGCGGTGTCATCCAAACACGACGGAGATTGGGAGATCTATCTCATCAATGCCGATGGCAGTCAGCTGCGCCAGCTTACCGATAACAACGCCAGAGATAATTGGCCTTCCTGGTCACCAGATGGGGAAAAAATCGTCTTTATGTCAGATCGGTCTGGATCATGGGGAATTTTTGTAATGAACGCCGATGGATCTAATCAGCATTCAATTGCCTCAGGCACGGGGGAATACGAGCCAGCCTGGTCGCCAAAAGGAGACAAAATCGTATACTCGTCGCAAAAAGGCGGCGACTCTGAACTTGTGCTCATGAACCCAGATGGCACTCAGAAGCAAATACTCACCGACAACGAGGTTTACGACGCCTGGCCCGCTTGGTCGCCCGATGGGGAGCAGATTGCTTTCATCTCTCCACGCGATGGTGATGATGATATCTATATTTTGAACCTAGATGGCCGTACCCAGCGCCGGATCACACACAATGACTTTTCTGATATAAACCCCAATTGGTCAGCGGATGGCTCTGAGATACTTTTTGTTTCCGATAGCGATGGCGATTTCGAGATCTTCTCTCTCAACCTTGAAGAAGATAGGATTACAAAACTTTCAGAAAACGATGCGTCAGATTGGTGGCCAACCTGGTCACCCGATGGGAAACGAATTGCCTTCATCTCAAATCATGAGGGAAAATCCAATCTTTATTTGATGGCAAATGACGGAAGCGATGTTCAGCGCATCGCTGCGGAATTGTCCATCGGCATTGACGCGGGCATCGCCTGGATGCCATCCCAATCTTCATCCGCGACCCTCCATGTCCCCAATGAGTTCCCCACAATTCAAGAGGCGATCGACGCCGCCAAAGATGGGGATGAAATTATTGTTGCGCCTGGCACTTACCAGGAGAATATCAACTTCAATGGGGTAAATGTCATTCTGCGCAGCACTGATCCTCTTGATGCAAATATCGTCGCTTCGACCATCATCGATGGCGGCGGCAATGGCAGTGTTATCACCTACCAAAATGGCGAAAACATCCAGGCCCAATTGCGCGGATTTACAATTACAAACGGCAGTGGAAATCAATACGATCAAGCCTCTGCCGGTGAAATTCAGGCCTGCCGCCGAGGCGTGTTTGACACGGGCGATCAAAGCCGACATTGCGGCGGTGGCATCGTTGTAGAAAACCGTTCCTGGCCCCTGATTGAAAACAATGTCATCAGCGGTAACAGTGTCTCCCACGGCGGTGGTGCAATTTATGTGTCGGGGGGTTCTTATCCGATCATCCGGGGTAATACCATCAGTGAAAATGTCGCATTGGGAGGCGGGGGCTTGTTTATTGTGGATAGTTCTGCACCAACCATCGAAAATAATGTCATCGCAGGCAATCAATCAGAAACCGGTGGCGGCTTGCTGGCTGATTGGGGCGCTGAATTGACGATCAAGGGCAATACGGTCGAAAATAACACGGCCCAGGCTGGGGCTGGGATCATGATCTTCAATCATTCCACAGCCTCGATTTTTGACAACATCGTCAACAATAATCTCAGCCAGGCTGGAGGTGGCGGCGTCTTTGTGGGCGCAAACTCCATTGTGACCGTTGTGGGGAATGAAATTACCAACAATCAAGCTGGCTTTGGCGGCGGGATTTTTATCGAAATCGAATCCGCATTGATCATTGAGGATAACATGATCAGCCAGAATACGGCCGGCCTGGAAGGTGGAGGCATCGATGTCAGCGGCGCGATTGCGACAGAGATTCGTAATAACCAAATCACGCAGAATAAGGCAATGTTTGGGGGTGGGATTCACATTTTAGGGAATAATCAGGTTCTTGTGGAAATGAACCATATCGAAGGCAACCAGGCCAACTCTGGCGCTGGCCTGTATGGGCAGCAAGCGATTGATGCCACGGTGCTAAATAATAAGTTCATTGACAATATCGCCGAGCAAGCGGGGGGAGGAATCTGGTTGAAGGTTCCCGACCAAAGCCTTGTTTCGCAACTTGATTCGAATACCTTTATTGGGAATATGCCTGATGACACATTTTTTTCTGAATGATTTGCAAACAGGAGGCACCTAAATGAACAAGCTATCACCAATTCTTATGGCGACTCTGGCAGCAATTCTGCTGTGCGTCATCGAATCGGGATGCACTACTACCCCCACAGAAACAGATCTCGCGCCAACGGCAATTCTTGAAAGTGAAGAATCCACACCGGAAGCAGAAGACCTTGAAAGCGTGGACACCCCCAACGCTGATTCTGAATCTCCCACCCAGGCAGCAGTGGAGGAAATTCTCAAATCGCTGGAAGGGCTCACCATTGACAACTTCTTTGCGCAATCCTTTGACCAGCTATCTTTGCGCAATCCTGAAGGTTTGACCCACGCTGGCGTTTCGGCATTATTCGGCCTGCGTGACGATCAACTCAACAATCTTTCTGACGTTTATCTGCGCGAAACGCAAAAGCTAGAATCCGGCGTTCTTGAATTGTTGAATGCATACGATCGAGAATCCCTAACGCCAGAGCGGCGTGTTTCATATGATGTTTATGAATGGTACCTGGATAACCAGGTGCGCGGCCATGCCTTTATGTATCACAGCTACCCGCTGACTCATTTCATCGGCAGCTATCACTTCGAGTTGGACAACCTGCTCACGGAAATCCACCCTCTGGTAACTCGCCAAAATGCCGAAGATTACGTCTCTCGTATTGCTAAGGTCAGCACGCAGGTGGATCAACTGATGGAAGGTATGCACATTCGAGAAGAAATGGGCATTATCCCGCCGGATTTTATCGTCACACTCACCAAGCAAGAGCTGCTCAATTATCTGGGGATCTATTCACCCGAAATGCAGGTGAATACAAAATCATTACGTGTCTACGCACGTTTTGATGAGGAAATCGAAGGCATTCCAGGGTTGAGCGATTCCGAGAAATCAGCTTTCCGCGAGGCAGTGCGCGGGGCCATTGAAACATCGTTCATCCCGGCATTTATCAAGATGGTCGAATATCAGGATTATCTGCTGCCGTTGAGCAGCGCGGATGCTGGGGCCTGGAAGCTGCCCAACGGGGATGCATACTACGCCCATATGCTGCGCCAGGAAACCAGTGCTGATCTGACACCGGGTGAGATCCATGATCTTGGGCTGGCAGAAGTCGAACGCATCCGAGAAGAGATGCGCCTGGCCTTGATTGAAAATGAATACCCCGAGGATGCCAGCTTGAGCGAAAACTTCCAACTAGCTGTGGATGTGAGCGGGTATTACGATGTCAACTCATCCAGTGGGGTGGCCGCTTATATCAGCAGTATTGAGCAGATGATTGCGGAAGCAGACCTGCGCGTGGATGAGCTTTTCGATCTGCGCCCGCGCGCTGAGGTGGTGGTGCTCGGCGGACCCCAGGGATACTATGTCCCAGGCGCGGCAGACGGCTCGCGCCCCGGCTCGTATCATGTCAGCACGAGCAGCGGTTATCGGCCCAAGTATTCGGCGCAAACCATCGCCTATCATGAAACAGTCCCCGGGCATCATTATCAGATCGCCTTGGCCCAAGAGCTCAATTTGCCCGCCTTCCGCAATTTCATCCACTTCAACGGCTATGTCGAGGGCTGGGCACTTTACGCCGAACGTCTGGCCTGGGAATTAGGGCTCTATGATCAGAGCCCGGATGGAAATCTCGGGCGCCTGCAATTCGAATTGCTGCGCGCGGTGCGTCTCGTGGTCGATACTGGCATCCACGCTTTGGGCTGGACGCGCGAAGATGCGCAGATATATATGTATCAGGCTATGCCCACAGAAAGAGGCTGGTTCTACCACGAGATTGATCGCTACGTGGTGCTCCCCGCGCAGGCCACCGGCTACAAAGTTGGCATGCTGAAAATTCTTGATCTTCGCCAACAGGCTATGGATACCCTTGGGGAGAGTTTCGACATCAAAGCATTCCACAACGTGGTGATTGGCAATGGCAGTCTGCCTTTAGAGATTCTAGATAGTTTGGTTCAGGATTATATTGAGGAGAATTCATGAAAGGCAAACTGATACCAATCATATTGATTATGATGTTTTTCACTGCTTGTGGACAAACAAGCGAAATTGTTTCACCCACGCCTGCTCATATGTCAACTGCTTCGCCAACGCAGGCACCAACCCAGACGGCAGAACCAACACCCCTTCCAACGCTGGAAAATGCAGCTCCTGAGATTATCGAATTGTCGGATCAAACGATTTCTGACGGGGATAATTTCGGACAGATCAAGCTCAGCAATCACGTGATGGACAGCGACCATGATGCTTCTCGAATCCGTTGGAATGTATCAGGCAATGAGGAGCTGCGTATGAGGCTGGTGGGCAGCATTCTGTTGGTTTCCCCGCCCAGCATGGACTGGGCCGGTTCAGAAAGCCTTCATTTTGAAGCCTGTGATCCCGAAGGCGCTTGTGATGCTGTCAACTTGAATTTCACAGTAGTTGCCGAAAACGATGCGCCTATCATCACAGTAAGCGATCAGGTATTTCTACCCAATGAGCTATTTCCCGCGATCACATTATCCGAAGCTGCCACTGACGAGGATCATCCCGCTGAGGAACTCAGCTGGAACATCAGCAGCGACAGCGATTTCGAAATCGAAGTGAGCGCGGGCGTGGCTCAAATTTCCCATCCCGATCCAGATTGGCGTGGCTCTGAAATTGTAGACTTCGAAGCCTGTGATCCTGAAGCCGCATGCAGCAGCAAAGGTGTCAAATTCTGGGTGATGGATGACACGAATGTTGAGAGCAGTGTGACCTATGTTGGTAATGCAGGTTTCTTGATCAGCGCTGGAGATAAGAAAATCATCATCGACGCTCTCTTCAATGGAATCCCGCCGGGGTACGCACCGCCTGAAGAAGTCACTAATGCAATCCTTAATGGGGAGCCCCCCTTTGATGGCCTAGATATCATCTTAGCAACACACAACCACGAAGACCATTTCAGCAACGGGCTGGTTCGCCAGGCTTTAGAAAATCACCCTGAAGCGGTCTTCGTTTCTTCCTATGAAGCTGTTGCCACTATCCCTTCCGCTGAAGATTATCATGATCGTATTGTTCCCATTAATATTGATAGGGGTGGCCGCTGGGCGGAAATCGTCCATGACATCGGCCTGGAAGCGCTGCATATTTCTCATGGTGGAGGCGTCCTCAACCTGGGCTTCATCATCACAGTAGGCGGTCAGCGCTATTTCCACACCGGGGATATTTCCACAAACGATGTGAACATCAACTACTTCCAAAATTATGGCCTCCCCGAGAAAAATATCGCTGTGGCTTTTTTGCCGCACTTCATGCTCATCGAAGAGGATGATCACCCATTAGTGCTCGAAGGGTTCGCAGCCAAGTATCTGATTCCCATGCATTTCGCTTATACAACACCCAGGCCCAATTATGGACTGATGGAAACCTATTTCCCTGATGCGGTCGTTTTTCGAGAAGAACTGGAAAGCTGGACTCTGCCCTAGATAATGAACCATATCAAGATGTAGAGTGTAATTTGGATAATATCTATAGGAAAATACTCATTTAGAATTAATCAGATACTTCTTGTCAAAAATTAATTGTTGGTATACCCTAATCTAAGGAGAAACAGCCATGACCACAGAAACTGCAGAACCCACCGTTCAAGAGGATAGAGATACAGAAACTATCATCCAGAAAAGAAACCGGCCAGAGCAGCGTGCGCTTCGTTTCGTCCGCAAAACTTGGTATTGGTTCTTGCTCGGCGGAATCGTTCTTGGTTCTCTCGTAAGTCCTGAGTTTTTAAACCTGGTGTTAGTAGCACTCAGCGGCGCAGCGCGCATGCTATCCATGGTCGCCCTGGTACTGATCCAATTTGTAGCAATTTTCTGGTTTATGGCTCGCTCCAAAGTGGAGGTCATCACTCCTGAAGACCCCAAAACCCTGACCTTTGATGATTACAAGGGTCAGCCCCAACTGCTAAAACTAGTCAAGCAATGGATTTCCTTGCTATCAGATCGCTCTAAATTCCGCGAAATGGGTGGCGAATATATCAACGGCTTGCTGCTATACGGCCCTCCCGGCACGGGCAAAACAATGCTGGCCAAATGCATGGCAGGTGAATCCGGCATTGCCTTCATCTCCATCGAAGGCTCAGGTTTCAAAGCCATGTTCTGGGGCGTAGATGTGCTCAAAATGATTTCATTCATCAACAAAGCCCGCAAGTTGGCGCGAGAATGGGGCGCCTGCATTGCCTTTATTGATGAGATTGACGCCGTTGGCGCTTCGCGCGGTGGCGTGATGGGTGGTGGTCAGCACACCATGGGCGCAGGTGGCGCAGGCGGCATGATGGGAGGCGGAACCGGTGCCCTGACGCGTTTACTATACGAAATGGACGGTGTTGAGGAACCTACTCGCTATGAGCGCATCCGCAATCGAATTCTAAAATGGCTGATGAAGCCGATCCCCGAACGAGATTGGCACGTGCTTTTCATGGGGTCGACCAACAGACCCGATGTGCTTGATCCTGCCCTGACGCGCCCCGGCCGCTTCGACCGTAAAATCCAGGTCGCACCCCCCGACCGCACAGGTCGCCAGGCAATAATCGAATATTATTTGAGCAGAATCCATCACGATGACAGCATCGACACCGACGCCATCGTCTCAGATACAACCGGCTACACGCCGGCCCAAATCATGTCCGCCATCACCAAGGACTCTGTCCGTATGGCCATTTTCGACGGGCGTGAAAAAGTCTGCCAGCGCGATATCGACCTGGCCTTTCAGGAGCAGCTCATGGGGCTGGAAAACCCCATTGAAGATATGCAGGAAGATCAAAGAGAGCAGGTTGCTTACCACGAAGCTGGGCACGCCGTTGGTATCTATTACTTGATGCCCGAACAGCGCATCGTGCGCGCCACGATTATTCGGCGCTCTGACGCTTTAGGTTATGTACTACCAGCCTCGAATTATGAGATCTATGCCACACCATTGAACTGGTTCGTACGGCGCATCATGGTCAGCTTGTGCGGTGATGTCTCCACCAAACTGTGGAGCGGCGAGCCTTGGTCCGGCACCGGCGGCGATTTCCAGAATGTGCGCAACATGATGCAAGCCTTGGCGGGCCAGGGTTTCTTTGGCCCCCCCGTGCAGGACCCCACCACTATGCAGTGGAAGGTCAGCGATCACGAATCTAAGTTCACCCAATTCTGGAAACAGGCAGAGGATAAAACCACCAGCCTGCTCACTGAACATTGGACCGAGGTCGACGCTGTAGCCAAAGCCTTACTCGAGCGTGATGACCTGACCGGCAAGGAGATCATCAAGATCATTCAAGATATCACCGGGGTCGATGTACGCGAAGGCGAAGATGATCCCGTCGAAGAGTTGGTTGCCGAAGGTGGCAATACAGAAGCGGTTGTGATTTCTGATAATGGGAAAAAACCAGCGAAGAAGAAAGTGGTCAAGAAATCTAAATCGGCTGACGCGTAATCGAGACTGAACACGGGAAAAATCAAGATACGCTTTCGAGAGATATCACTGCCCGCCAACTGATAGGACGGTGATTATCGTGTGTCAGCACAGTCAGGAAACTTCAAATTCTTTTATTATTGTCGCTGGTCTGGCAGTCTGCTGAGGAAGAGGTTTGATATTCACTGGCTTGCTTCCAGATATTCAGTTCGCACTACCCTAAGGATACAGCAGTTGGCATTTTTCTGGCAACATTTTCCATGATCCACCCTTAGACCTGGGGCGAGTCATCCCATTAGTAGCATATCATTTTAACAACTAGACCCTGAGATGAAGACGAGTTCTCAGGGTCTAGTATTTTAGATACAAATGACGGCCTGGCCGTCGTGCGATTCAGGTTCGGGCTAGTCGTGCGGCTCGTGGCAAGCTGAGCATTCTTCTTTTCCGCGGGTCCACTGGCCTAAGTCAAATTCCTTTCCTTTGCTGTGGCATGTACGGCATGCCTGTGTATCCTCCGAGAGGGGAAGTACAGCTTCAAACGCACCATCAGCGTTAGCATTGAGCAGTTCAACGGCGTAGGCAGCTACATCTCCAGTCAATCGGCCACATCGTTCGCTGCGTTCAGCGGAACCCGAGGCGAATCCGCTAGCCTTGCACCAATTGGTTACAGAAACATGGCACAATGATGATTCAGATACACTCTGTTCCAGGGCCTGGTCGGATTTATATTCGGAGACCAGGAATTCGTGGTTAACGGCCAGGTCATTGCTGATGGCTGTGGGAAGAGGGGTGGCAGAATACCATGCTATCAGTTCGTTAACCAGCGGCTTGTAGTCTTCCCCAGCAATAAGTCCAATTGCCGCGCAAGCACCGTTCAGCCCTCCACATAGACTCCCCCACCCTACAACGCCTCCTTCACCGTATTTCATCATCAAGGTGGGGAAATTGGCGTATGGATCACCAACCTTCTCTCCAAGGGCTGAAACGATAGCATGGAAAGCTCCATAGGAACAGGCCCCCTCATAATAGCCGAGGTGCCCCAATTTTCTTACTTGCTCTACGTCCAGCTTCTCATATGACCAGGGCCATTCTTGCTGAACCACACCTTTGGTCAATTTTGAGGTTGAAGAAATACCAATTGCGCTAGCTGCAACTATTCCCGCGCCTGACAGAAACTCTCTTCTAGATATGGTTCTCGGTTGATCATCTTTCTCGATTTTGACACTCATGATGGCATCTCCTTTGTTCGATGGGTCAGATTAGATTTTACCCAGTATACAAAGACGCTCGGAGATTGTCGTGGGTGATAGCCCCCATTAGATTAAGGGAAGCTACCCATTTATAGGCCTTTATCCGAAAAACATATGCATTTAATAATTGAAGTTACGCAAAAGTGGAATATTGAGAGTTCAAACCTGCCCTCAGTCTCCGCCCTCTCCCGAAGGGAGAGGGGACTTTGTCCCTTCTCCCCTTGGGAGAAGGTTAGGATGAGGGAGATCGGAGGCTTCTTCTGTTTTACTGCGTAACATCAGTTAATTAGATACTCAGGATTCGTCTGGATCTAGTTCGAAAAGCCCTTTGCGAATGGCATATTTCATGAGTTCTTGGATATTTTGGAGCCCCAACTTTTTCATCATACTGGCTCGGTGTTTTTCAACAGTCCTGACACTTAGATTGAGTTTATTGGCAATATCCTGTGTTGATTGACCGTCTACAACAAGTTGCAAGGCCTCTTTTTCACGCAGCGTCAATAGTTCATATTCACTATTTAACTTTGGGCTGCGATTTGCCAGATAATCATCTAAAATTGACTTGGTCACCGTTGGTGAAAGATATGAATGCCCTTGATGGACAGCGCGTACAGCTACCGCTACCTCTTCTGGTTCTCCTCCTTTTAGAACGTATCCATCCCCTCCTGATTTGAGGAAAGCGAATAAATATTCTTCGCGATCATAAACAGAAAGAGCAATAATCCGGATATTGGGCAGCCTTTCGTGGATTTCTCTGGTCGCCTCCACTCCTCGAAGACCAGGCATCCCAATATCCATTAAAACTACATCAGGGAGGAGCTGAATGGTTTTTTCGATAGCTTCTAACCCGTCATGTGCCTCACCGACAACTTCGATATCCTCATGGTGCTCCAGTAATGCCCTAATCCCACCTCGAACAATGCCATGATCATCTGCAATCAATACTCTTATTTTTCGCAAGAATCAACCCTCCAATGGTATCTCTGCGGTGAGACGGGTACCATCACCCAATTTTGACTCGACGAGCATTGTTCCCCCTAACAATTCTGCTCGCTCATTCATTCCATTGAGGCCCCATCCATTCTGGCGATCAATAGCCATTCCCTTTTCTGGATCGAACCCTTTACCGTTGTCTTCTATTATCAAACGTATATGCTGACGAATGAGTTCTAAATGAATTTTGGCTTCAGTCGCTTCGGAATGACGAAGTATGTTGGTCACTCCTTCTTGCACCAATCTGAATAGTGTGATTTCCGTCTCAGAAGATGGTCTTTTGTCGAAACCACTAATTTTGACTTGAGTGTTGATATCAGAATTTCTTAGTCTTTCCTTAATGTGGCCACGGATTGCCAATTCAAGTCCGAGATCGTCCAGCGCATCTGGTCGCAGGTCATAAATTAAAGCTCGTAAGTTTTGCAACGCCCGGGCAGACAAAGATCGCAATGTGATCAATTTAGATTTTGATTTTTCCAGCTTATCAGAATGTGTAATTGTTTGTTCTAATACAGCACAATTCATGATCAACCCAGTAAGTTCTTGGGCAACTTCGTCATGAAGTTCTCTGGCGATACGTTTTCGTTCCTCCTCTTGAGCTGTGATCACTTTCTCAAGCAATTTTCTACGCACCTGCTCCCTTTTCTTCTCTTGGGTTACATCACGAATCAACTCTATTACGCCTATGATGGACCCGCTATCATCAAGTAACGGTGTGGCAACGATATCCACAAAACGGCCCTCATGTTGCCGATGCGGATGGTAATGGGTTGTTTTTGCAGTTTTCCCCGTTTTTAGAACCTTTTCGACAGGGCATTCGCAATGAGGTGATTTGCAAGCGCGGCCATCGTGATTTACGACCCAGCACGGTAATCCGAGCATATTTTTTTCTGGACCCCAACGTTCCCGTACGACTGCATTCGCGAGGCAAACTTTGAAGTCTGAATCTATTACGATGAGATCGTCACTAAGACCATCAATAATCGCTTGTAGATAGTCACGTGCTAAGCGCGCTTCTTCTTGGGCAGCTTCTACTTCCATGGTGCGCTGATGAACTCGTTGATCAAGCTCCATATTCCATTCGTTGATTTCATCCATAGCGTTTTGCACCTTTGTGCGCATGTTGTCGAATGATTTCGCCAGCACACCAATTTCATCACCTCGATCCAATGAGATTGGTGTAATAAAATCTCCATTTGCAATTCGTTGTGCAGCTGCATTGAGGAAATGCAACGGCTTAGTGACACTATGCATAAACAACAATGCAAATATTAAAGCAAAACCTAAGGCTACGATGCCAAAAAAGACAATCCGAAATTGAAGTTGCCGGGTCTCGGCAAACGCTTCCCCCTGTTCCTGTCGAATCACTACCCCCCAATCTGCTTTTGTTAATGGAGAAAATGCAATTACCTCTAATTCTAGTGGGGCGTCTTGAGAGTCGGCATGACAATCATGGCATGTACCAGCTTGCGCTTCTCCTTGATAGATCATGGCTGCAATATTTCCTTTATGATCGCTCTGATGAAATAGGCGGTCTGCATGTGAGCTGATCAAAATCATCCCATTACTGTCAGCAACTTCCAAATTGCCGGTTTTTCCCAGGTTGATCTGACGTAAAAAGAAACTAAATTCTGGACTGTCTAAAGTGAGCTTAGCAACCAGGGCTCCTTTTATGTTATCTTGAGAGTCTCGTACTGACACACTGGCTAGCACTGATGGTTTATCATCCGCGGTCAAATGTACAAGCCCACTCAACTCAAAACTTCCTTTTTGTAGAGTGTTCTTAATAGATGAAATTGAAATTAATGATTGGCTTTCTGGTGACGACGATTTGGGTTCTATTGAAATAATTTCCCCTTCGTTATTCAATAGATAGACCTGCTGGCTCACGGTTTGGATTTGATGGAATGCTTCTTCTATACTTGTTAATTCTATAGCAAATTGATCTGGTGGAGACGGAACAATCTCCAGTTGATCCACAGCTCCAAGCATCATACGCTCCACACGCGCTATTAAATAATCCAGATGATTAGAGGCCACCTGAGCAAGCAACACTCGCTCTTGCAAAGTCCGTTGTGTGCTTGTCTCCGTAGCATTCACACCAAGATATCCAAATACTCCTACAATCACGACTAATCCTCCAATAACCATGATTGCGAGTTTTATCGTCAATCCAGTATCTGTCCAAACTTGTTGAATCCTACGAAAATACCAATTTGCATTCTTTTCGGCAAGCATTTTCTTCCTCTTGGATTTTCTCTGTAAGGAGATCTACATTGGAATTATCTGCAGAAAATAAAATTTTAATTGGACTGCGCCTTGATTGATAAGTTAGATTTGATGAATTCAAATGAATTCAGGTTCATCTTCAACCGTTTTGGAGTGGCCTAATCAAGTATTTTTTCACGCCAGGTGAATGTGCTTTCATCGTCGTGGTTTAGAGCGGTTATAATTTCAATACTTCATTTTTTGTCATGGCCGTAGGCCCGCCCTTGGCGTGAACTCCGCCAGGGGTGACACTTGCGCCTGCGCTGCAAGTGCAGGTGAGAATCTCCACCC
>JACKQG010002387.1_pt1 | contig 24618 bp, 21 predicted proteins | sample 8237621 | NCBI WGS metagenome assembly JACKQG01 (sample SAMN15677084, study PRJNA649215) | marine metagenome | biome: marine; feature: Black Sea; material: saline water; isolation source: suspended particulate matter (SPM) from the Black Sea western gyre | collected 2013-06-09/2013-06-10 | depth... | reverse complement strand
TTAAAAAATCGGTTATTGCTCCTACCGTCTGGCCGGGTCGGCGATTGGAGGTGTCACATACAAAGTCTGCAGCGGCACTATATTTCCCCTCTCGCTCTTCGAGAATTTTCTTTTGTTCCTCCTCAAAACTCAAACCCTCTTTTAAGGGAGGACGGTTTCGATCATGTCGAATTCTTTTTATGATAGTTTCCAAGCTTGCAGTAAGGACAATGCACACCCCGTCATTTTTAAGGTTTACGATATTTGCATCATTAAGCACCACCCCGCCACCACAATCAATGATGCTTTTCTTTGCCTGACTGGAAACCTCAGCAACAATATCCGACTCTTTTTTCCTAAAGGCCTCCCATCCATCCTGCTCAACAATTTCAGGAATCGATTTGCCAGCAGACCGAGAGATCAAATCATCAATCTTATATAACCTTCTCCGAAGCTTCTGAGATAGTATTTTTGAAATGACTGATTTTCCAGTACCACGGTATCCCAGCATTACAATATTCACAAACTTTTACCCGTTAACAAATGAGTGATTGGAAATTATGCTAATAATACTTCCTAAAGACCAAGTATATGAATTTTTTGGAATTTCCATGAAAGTTTTTCAAAAATATTTGAAATGGTGCAAGTAATAATTTTTAAGCCATTTTCCAATTCTATCAAGCTTTTCCAACCTTGCAAAAACCCATGTGATATAATTTTGGCATCGTGAGAGAATTCCTTTTACGTCACTTTCACCAACCTGTAAAGGAAAAGAGGTTTTTGTGAAATATTTAATAAAAGCATTCGTTTTTCTGACATTTTATATAATTTGCGTTTCTGGGGCCTTGGCACAAGAACAAACTCAAGATGAAAAGATGGAAGCCCTTTGCGGCGAAGGAAACTCCACAGCATGTTTTAGAGTTGGAGAACGTTACCGTACGGTAGAAAGAGACAATAAAAAAGCTCTGGAATATTATATCAAGGCCTGCGATAGCGACTATATGACCGGTTGCACGAATGGCGGCATTTTACTGGCATTGAAAGGAACGCCTTATAGTAAAGATTTCAAACAGGCTAGAAAAATGTTCGATAAGGCGTGTGAAGCCGGGGAAGATCAATCCTGCTTTAATTTAGGAACTCTGAACTACAAAGAAGGACGGCAGAAAAAAGCCATCAAATATTACAAAAAAGCATGCGGCATGGGCAATCAAGGGGGCTGCGCCAAAGAAAAAAGGCTCAGACGTTAATTTCTATGCAAGATAAATTAAAAAACTGGGAAGAGCTATGTAACGACGGCGAAAACTATGGCAATGAAGGGGAAAATCTTTCACCCAGGGAAAAGATCCTTTTCGAAAATATTAAAGACAAAAAAGTTCTTAAAATTCAAGACGCTTACCTGTTTTCCAAAACTGGAAAAATTGAAGACAACCATGGACGCGAACTCGCTGAAATGATTGCCAATTTCTCGTTTGTTAAAACTATTTCCAGTATGATTATTACTCACAACCGGCTTGGGCCCGAGGGCATTCAAATTCTTGTTTCCTCACCCGTTCTCCCCAAGGTAGATTATCTGCATTTGGGGTCTAACGATTTGGGAGATGAAGGTATTAAGATCCTCGCCCAGGCAGATTTGTTTTCTGAAGTAAAAACCCTGAACCTGGAATGCAATGGCATTACAGCAGAAGGAGCAAAAGCGCTGGCACAATCCCCCTTTCTCACAAAAGTGGAGTATTTGAATCTGGTAGATAATCGTGTGGGGGATGAAGGAGCATTGGCCATTGCTAACTCAGACAACCTTAGCAATCTAAATTATCTCCATCTAGGTGGAAACCGGGTAAAGTCAGAAGAGGCCAAATCTGCTCTAAAAAACTCACCCAAGCTGACTAAACTGGAAAAGTTAAAAATATTTTAAGGTTTCTGAATCAGGCCTAAATAGCATTTGGATCATCAGGCCGCAAAAGTTCGGGTCGAGAGTAATTGACAAGACCTGATCCGTCATCCACTTCCTCTTTTATTACCAAAGTCTTCAAATTTTTCAACGTCTTACTTTCATAAATTGCTTGCGCCCCTTCGGCATCAAAGTAATTTCTGCCAACATAAAGCTGAGTAAGACAACTCAACGAAGTTGATTCTCCCAAAGCCTTTGCACCTTCATTGCCAAATCTATTTTGCGAAAGGCGAAGCGTTTTCAGAGATTTCCATTTAGGTGCCTGCGCTAGAATCTTCATGGATTCATTTTTAATCTTATTTGCCGAGAAATCCAGTTCTTCTAGTTGATCGGCCATCTCCCCTTTTACAAATTCGCTGAATCCTTCTTCATCAATATAGCTCCGCTCCATTTGCAGACGTTTTAAGTTAGGTAAAGTAGTGGTTGTACCCAGGGCTTTGGCCGTTTCATTTCCTGCTTCATTCCAACCCACATCCAAGGACTCTAGATTTTGAAAGTGGTTGGAAAGCAACATTTCGGCAATAGATGAATCGCTTAAGCGGTTATCTGAAAGAACTAAAACTTTTAAATTTTTCAGTTTTACTTTTTCAGATTGCGCGAGCTCGCTCAATCCTTTTCCCGTTAGAAAATTTATCTGCAAATAAAGTTCTTCTAATTCCGAAAGGATTTCCGACTCGAAAAGATATTGTAACCCTTCATCATTTATCTGATTATCACTCAAATCGAGTGAACGGACGGATTTCATAGGCAAGAAACTGCCAATGATTTTCACCTCATCGGTTGCTATATATTTTCCTGATAGCTTGAGAGATTCAGGGTTTTGCTCCAACAAGGGCTTTAAACTTGCCTCAAGTTTTTCAGCCTTTTCCTCGTAGGAGGGCTCAAGCTCCTCGTACTCTGCATCGCCGCCTCGAATAATGCCCATTTAGCTCTCCAATTATCCCATTGTCTTAAAATTGCATTCTAGCTTCAGCCACCAACTATATCTTATCCATTTCATTTTTCATATATGAATTGAAAACAAGTGCTTTATTTAATTCTACCCAAGAAACACATATAGAAGAAAAACCACAAACTCAAAATTTTTCAAACAATTATGCAATCTAAATCCCACCATCCTTATTGATATATTAAAAAAAATTAATGCGGGATTAACTGGTTTTTAATTTTTAAACACTAGAATAGCCTTATTGAAATTAGTCCAACTCCCCCTTAGGGACCGACTAAAATATGGAGGGTTTTGTTATGGAAATGTTTAGAACACTGGATATTCGGGGCCTTTCGTTTTTTAAGGCTTTTCAGCTGGCTTCCGAAGAGTTCAAAAGAATAAAGAAAAACGGTATTTTAGAGCTAATCGTTGATAAGAAGAAAAATTTTACGGAAGATTTTTCTAAATGGGCCAAAAGTCAAGGTTGCAAAATATCTGACATTGAGGACGACCCCAGAATGGTTCGGCTTTTTATTCGTAAGGGTTCCAGGGCTGTAAAAGCATAAGAGATCCATAAACCCCGGTTATTCCAAATTTCACAGTTTTCGGTCTCCTCCTCTTACTGGGAACAATGCGTTTGGGATAGCCGGGGTTTTTTTTATGCAAAATCAAGTTTCGATCACTTATTTTTTTCATAAATGATTCTCAGGCCATCCAAAGTTAAAAACGGATCCAAAGTATCTATCACCGTAGTTGTAGTAGTAATCCAATCTAAAATTCCTCCGGTGGCAACAACATGAGCTTCTTGACCCAGCTCCGTTTTTATTTTCCTCACAATTGACTCAACCATTCCAGAAAAACCGTAGACCGCTCCAGAGCGTAGGCTTTCTACTGTGGATTTTCCTATAACCTTTTCAGGGAAAGTCATATCTACACGAGGCAGTTTGGCAGTATTTTTAAAAAGCGCTTCAAGGGAAATCTGTACACCCGGGAAAATGGAACCGCCTAAATATTCTCCTTTATTTGAAACCACATCAAAGGTTGTGGCTGTTCCAAAGTCTACAATGATTAAGGGTCCCCCATATTTCTCAAATGCAGCCACAGAGTTTACAATCCGGTCTGCACCCACTTCGGAGGGATTCCGATAAAGTATGGAAATTCCGGTTTTTATCCCCGGACCAACTATCAGAGGTTCGCATGAGAAATATTTTCTCGCCATTCCCTGTAATATGGGAACCAATGGCGGAACCACACAAGCGATGATAATATCGTCTATGGTTTCTGTCTCAACATTGTTCAATAAAATAAATTCTTTAATAAGAACCCAGTACTCATCGGCGGTTCGGTTCCATTCGGTGCGAATGCGCCAATGAGTGAGGAGCTTTTCACCGGAAAACAAACCGATTACGTTATTCGAATTTCCAACATCGATCACTAAGAGCATAATATTTCCACTTTATAGATGGACGAACCTTTTATAAAACAACAAGGACTCAAAACATCCATGAAAAACCATTGGGATAAGTATGTTTCTCTAATATAATAAAGCATCTTAAAAATTACAAATAAGGTTTAATGAAAGATAAAAATCATATTGAAATGGAAGACATCTCAGCCTTCCCTCTGGAAAGATCTTTGAACCACCACAATTGGGAAGAGGTTTCATACTCTGAACTAAAAGGGGAGGTGCTTGAAGGATTGGCGGAAGAGAAATTGAAATGCTTTTTAAGAGTCGTGCGCTCGGGGAGCCCTTTCAAGCTGGCCGATTATTATTATCGTATTAAGTGCTAAGATTGGGTTAATAATGGATAACCTCCTTAATCAATCCAATTTTTCCTGCCCCCACTATCCAAATACAATAAATTTTCATTTTTTTCGAAAAACAAAACTATTATTTGCCGTAGTAATTATGCTGGGGATATTTCTCCTTTTCCCCCTGCCTTCATTTTCTTCAGATTTTCTGGTTTCTCCACCTCCAAAATCAATGGATAAATATTATGCCGAGCCGGGGGAAACTTCCGAATGGAATGCTCAAATGCAAAAAATGGGTACTGCTTATTCAGCCATCTTTGTCAGTCTGGAAAAGAAAAAATGGCATTTGGCAGAAAAAAATGCCCAATTCTTTTTGGACTCTTATGAAAAAGCATCGAAAATGATTCCAGAATGGGAAGAAGAATTTGATTTAAAAGCGGCCAACACACTAAAAGAGAGCATTCTGACTAAAGATATGAGGGGAATAGGGAAAGCCTCAGAATCTATTGGAAAAACATGCTCCCATTGCCATTTAAAAAATAACAACAGTGTTTGGGTTCGTTATTATTGGCCCTCAACGGAAACAATAAAGGTCCTGGACCCGCTGGAGGAAAAAGAGATTAGCTATGAAGATTTTATGGAGAAGCTATCCGATTCCTTAAAAAGAATCAGCGTCAACTTCACACAAAATGACATTCAACAGTCTTGGCGCTCCCTGGATGTTTTCACCAAAAGGATCAAAAGTTTACGATCAGTTTGTTCAAAGTGTCATGTAACAGAGTGGACAAAGAGTCCTGTGTCTGTAAAAGATTTCTTTGTAGGAGAAGATATCCTCAACACTCTTCAGGAAATTAAAAAAGATTTCGCGACAGGAGAACCTTCCAAAAAGAAATTTGAAAAAAATATTGATTATATTAATAAACGATCCTGCAAAATGTGTCACCTCGTTCATCAGCCAACAGCAGCAATCCAGCGAGCCTGGAAACAAAAAAACTAAAGACTTTTTAGAAGCTTACACCAGGCAAGCGCCACATACTCTCCTTAAACCGGTTTCTTGCTCCAACCTTCTAGTTTCATACATCCCCAATAGCCTGTATTCTGACCTTCGAAGCCGAACTCACGTCCTTGAATTTTATTACTATGCTTATCTTTTTCCTTTTCACATTTTTGGGAATCAACCCGGAATTCTTTCTCTCCTTTATTCCCCTCATGAGAAAAACTCTCAAAGGAGGGAGCTTCTGCGCAACCTGAAAATATAAAAACAACAAAAATGCATATCTTTTTTAGCATTGAATATGTTCCAAAAAAATTTTAAGACAGTACCCGCTATGATTTTTTACTATTAAACCATAACCCAGGCAAAGAAGGCCTGAAATTTACAGGTTTCTTTAGAATCAGATGAGAGGGAGGAGTTATTTTTTATCGGAGGAAACTACTTTGGGGTTTCGGGTTGTAAAGCTTTTCAACAAGTTTTCCTGAGAATTTACATCAAAATACTTTTCCACAATATTATCTTTATCTTTCTGAATCTTTCTATCCAAATATTCATTCAATATTTTAAAGATATTTTTCTTTTCACCACTTTTTTCAGACCCAGGGTCTATCATGATAAAACCTTAAGAATATAAAAATACCATAAGTGGTCTGGCCAATGCCACTCCACTCAAACCCTTATCTAGCAAGCTTTATGCCATCGCTATCCTCGGACTTATAATCCAATTAAGTTGGGAATTTCAACAATTATCCGCCTTACTATTATTAACAAAAAATATAAAATACAAAAAAATCAGACAGTTTGGTTTTAAATTTTCATACTATATGTGAATTTGTAACAGACTATTTGATGGGCTGGACAAAGGAAAACTTGCTTTTCCCTATCTCAAATAATGCGGGCAGCATGAATAAAGCACAAACCGTACAGGTAATGATGCCCAACTCTACCACGGTAGCGATGGAATTTATCCCTGCATGGTGTGCAATATTTAAGCTTGTATACCCCGCAAGGCTGGTTAAAGCGGATAGAATAATAGCACTCCCGGTTTCTTGTAAGGATTTTAACGAGGCCCCCTTTGAGTAATCCAGAATATGGTGGCTGAGGTAAATACAGTGATCTATCATAATCCCTACAATGGATGGCAACATTACAATATTAATGAAATTGAGTCGGACATTAAAAACCGACATCAATGCTCCAGTTAGCGCCAACCCTGTAAATAAGGGTAAAAAAGTTATAGTAGCAAGCCGAAAACTCTTGAGGTCGACAAGAAGAATTAAAAAAACCAGACCAAATGCCACAATCATTGCTTTTGGACCCTTTTCTTTGACCCAATCCAATACCTTCGCAGCGATTAAATTTTCGTTTAAAATAGCAACCTCAATATTTTTCTCCTTTATACGTTTTTTTAATTCATTCATTTCCTTTTCCAACTGATAAATATTTTCTACCCGGAAAAAGTTCTTATCAGCAGGAGAAAAAAGAAGTAATAAATAATCCTTTCCTGCCATCAACTTTTGTTGAAGGTCATCAGGAATTCGGGATTCATCGAAGGGCTCCACATTCAAAAGTAAGTTGAAATTTTTGAATCGTTTTTCCCCTAATGAAAAGCGGATAATATCCCTATTTTCTTCAAAACTTTTCCGTATACGAGCGATGATTTCTTTTTTAGATTCGTACTCTTTTCGACTGAACAGGTTCAGGGAATACTGAATTCCAATTATTGTTTTCTCTCCATTCTCTTTTTTTATTTCTTCAAGTGCCTGCTGAATATAAAAAAGGCTATCCTTTTGTGGGGTCAATATGACTGTTGGTGAAAATGCCATCCCAAAATCATCTGTCGTTTCTGTTTCGTAATCGCTTGCAGGGGATTCGCCTCTTAACTTCTGGAAATCGTATTCAAATTCTACACCCGGCAAAAGAAACAAACTTGATATCAAAAGCAAAATGAAAAACGCAGAAAGAAATAAAGGGGTTGCCGAATAGAGGTTGGAAATTCTTAAACTAAACAATCTTGGCTTGGGTTTGCTCAACCAATGTATTTTGTCATAGAACAGAGCCTGCGCTGGAAAAATGAAATAGTAGCTGATAAATGCGCAAACAATACCCAAGGTTGCAATTTGCCCAAACTCGGAAAAACCTTGAAAATCTGAAAAGCTCAAAATCGAGAAAACGCTCATGGTTGTGAGCATAGCAATCAAACCCGACCGACCCACCTGTGTAACGACCACCTCTACGGCTTCGACAATGGGCTTTTCCTTTAACAACTCTTGTTTAAACCGAATATACAAATGAATCCCGTAATCGATTCCCAAACCCATTAAAATCGCTACAAGAAATCCTGAAATAATATTTAGATGTCCTATTATTAATCGAGTCAACGCAAAGGTATAAGTCAAAGAAAGCAGAAGTGGGAAAATAATGAGTGGAATTGAAAACCAAGATCGGGTGTAAATAAAAATAATCGATATTGCCAACACAGCGGCTATAACCGCTGCGCTTTTCAAATCGCCTTTGATAAAACTATTCTCTTCAAGTCGGACCACCATTGAACCCGTGAGATTGATTTTGAGATCACTGTATTTTTCTTCCAGTCCACTTTTTGTTATTGCCTCCTGTACTGCTGAAATAAAATTTTCTGTAAAATCAGTATCTGTGACTGTCCCTTTTGCTTTTATAAAAATGTAGAAATGATTTTTTTGTTTCCCCTTATGGAACGGATCAATCTTTTCAAATATTTGATAATCCCTCGCTAAATTTCTAAGCTTTATGGGATTAAAAGGCTCTTCTTCTTCAAAAAAACCTCCAAATTGGCCGCGCGCATAGTCAATGGCTTCTGTCATGAAAGACTCCAGCGCCAACAAGTCACTTTGAGGAATTAGAAGAAGTTGTTTGTTATTTAAAAACCTTTTGGGAATCTGCGAGTCTACGAATTGTGTTCCGGGGATCTCTTTAAAAATTTTTGCCAACTGATTAATAACCTCTGGTGCTTGAATTGGATCTAGATTTTCCAAGACAACCACCAAAGGTCCGGAACCACCTGTTTTCTTAACTACTTCGTTAAACTCTTTTATCAGGGGAAGATCTTGAGGTAAGAGATTATCCATCTTGGGGTTGAACTTTAAATCCGCCGCCAGATATACAGAAATCACACTTAATATCAGAGCAAATAAAAGAACCGTCCCAGGATACTTTTTTGTAATATTTTTATAGCACCAACTTAGAATTGATTTCATACTTGTTGAGATAATGGAATGCTTATTCCCGAGGAGTGAATCAGGCGGGGCCAACCGCAACCAAACTTACAATACTCAGCTTATTTAAGGGTAACACGAGGGACTGGGTCAATAAATACTAAACTTAATCAAATTTTTTCCTACCTCGATTGCGTGCCGTACCTGAATCTCTTGCAGCTTTTACCACCGCATCCGCGACTTTTGTGACAACGTTTGAATCGAAAACACTCGGGATAATATAGTCGGGCTGCAAAAACTCCTGCGAAATACATTCTGCTATGGCTTGTGCAGCCGCCATTTTCATTTCTTCATTAATTTGCGTTGCCATACAATCCAAGGCACCCCGAAAAAGCCCCGGAAAACACAATACATTATTTATCTGGTTGGGGAAATCGCTGCGCCCTGTAGCCATGATCGCCACATAGGGTGCCGCAATCTCTGGCAATATTTCCGGAATTGGATTTGCCAAGGCAAAAACCACGGGATCCTTTGCCATTTTTTTTAGATCTTCAACTTTTAACTGGTCTGGTCCCGAAACTCCCAGAAAAAGATCTGCATCGGCAATAATTTCACCTAATTTTCCGGATAATCCTTCAGGATTGGTATTTTCTGCGAACCATTGTTTGGGCTCATTTAAATCATCTCTAGATTTATTAATCGCCCCTTTTCGATCACAAACAATAATATTTTCTATTTGCAATTGCTTGATCATTTTTGTGCAGGCGGTTCCCGCTGCTCCTGCTCCGAGAACAACCACTTTTACTTTTTGGTGGCTTTTCCCCAGCAACTTAAAAGCGTTGATCAATGCCGCCGAAACAACAACCGCTGTTCCATGCTGGTCGTCATGAAACACAGGAATGTCCAATTCCTCCTGAAGCCGCTTTTCAATCTCGAAACATTGTGGCGCAGCTATATCTTCCAAATTTATTCCACCGAACCCTGGAGCAATTGCCCGGACAGTCTGAACAATTTCATCGACGTTTTTAGAATTCAAACAAATAGGAAATGCATCGACGCCAGCAAACTCTTTAAACAACATTGCTTTTCCTTCCATCACGGGCAAAGCTGCTTCGGGGCCTATATCCCCCAGTCCCAGTACCGCAGTTCCATCTGTCACAATGGCGACCGTATTGCGCTTTATGGTTAATTTATAAACCTCTTCGGGGTTATTATGGATCGCCATACAGACCCTGCCGACACCCGGGGTATATGCCATGGAGAGATCATCGCGAGACTTTAATTCCTTTTTGCTCGTAACCTCAATTTTCCCACCAAGATGTAGCAAAAATGTTCTGTCGGATGAATGGACAACTTCCACCCCTTCTGTTTGCTCTAGTGCCGCTACAATTTTTTGACCGTGCTCCACTCCCGCCGTGTAAATACTAATGTCACGGATAGAACCCCCATTTGATAGGGGGCGAACGATATCAACCGCACCAATATGTCCTTCCAGATTTGCAATTTCTGTCATTACTCGAGGAAGAGCTTGAGCCTGCCCTTCTATTTTCAGTCTCACAACAATACTATCCCCTGCATTTGGCGTGAACGCATCTTTAGTCATAACCTACCTCGGTTTCTGAATGGAAGAAGCAACAAATGTAGCATTTTCAAACGACAGAATGAGCCTTTTCATTGAACATTGCAAACAGGAATTAAATAGCCTAACATACTCCCGATTTTGTCTCCGAAACACGGTTGATTCCTAAAGCTCAACAAGATTTTCCCAGGGCTGCAAATCTTGGCCTCACACCCATAAAGGATTGTCAAGATGTCACTCTCATCTTTCGAATCGTCACGAAACGACCGAGCCCCCTGCCAATATTGCGGGTCATTGAAGTTTAGTCCTGTTTGCCTTCGCGAAGATAATACATGGGTGGTTCATTGCGATGAATGCCACTTGGAATTCGTCAATCCCCTGCCCTCTGTCAAGGCAATGCAAGAAAATTACCGAAAAGAGATGACCGGTATGGATACCAAATCGGGTCTCCATTCCAATTACATCCTGGAAAGAAAAGAGCGTATAAAGTCTTTCTCAAAACTTTATAATTCTCGACTGAAACTTATAGAAAGTCTATACCCTGAAAAAGGAAATTTACTGGATATTGGATGTGGTGCGGGATTTTTCCTAAATTGCGCCAAAGAGCGAGGATGGGATTGTTATGGCCTGGAAATTCTTCCAGAGTACATAAAATACGCACAAGAAAATTTTGCATTGGAGAACATCCGGCTGGAATCTTTAGATGAATCCCTAACTTATGATGCCAATACCTTTGATGTGGTTACCCTTTGGGATCTCGTTGAACACTTGAGAAATCCCATGGACTGCTTAAAAAGAATTCACCATGTCATGAAACCAGGCGGACTCCTTATCATGTGGACCCCCAACGTAAAGAACGCATTATTTCTAAAGGAGAAATGGACAGGTTACAAAATCCTTCAACACTTCTATTTTTTTTCAGGGGACAGCATGAACAATTTACTGGGAAAAGCCGGCTTCCAAATTATTTATTCAAAAACAAACAAAGCAAGAAAAGGGCTGCTGGAACCAAAAGGTTTTATTTCTTATGACAAATCTGAAAAACCAAAAAATATTTTGGGAAAGTTTTTGCGCTCTGCCAAAAGAGATATAAAAAACACTTTGAACCCTTTGACGTATCTCGGCCCCATATTTGATAAAGCGGGCTATGGGTTTAATCTTTATGTGATTGCATCAAAGAAAAATAGTAGCTGAATCTGTAAGATGGGGTCCTTCACCAAAAAATAAACAAAGGCCTATGGATAATAATGTTGGCGGCTATTTTTAGGCACAAAAAAACCGACAGGGCTTGGAAGCCCTGTCGGCCATAATGCAACTGCGCAAGATATTTATTTCGGAATTACTTTAGATGCTTGCGGTCCTTTTTGCCCCATGCTTTTTTCAAATTCCACTTCCTGACCTTCTTTTAATGTTTTGAAACCATCCCCTTGAATTTCAGAAAAATGAACAAAACAATCTTCCCCATCGCTGGACTCTATGAACCCATAACCTTTGCTATCATTAAACCATTTTACTTTTCCATCAGCCATACCCAATAACCTCCAACAATAAATAAATGGGAAAAACTTCTTCCCGTAATTTTCAGGGTCTGGGTCGCTACCGACACAAAAAACGCGCCGGAAAAAATTCAAATAAACTTCACATGGCAATTACATCTTACGCCAAGAACCCTATTGATTTACTTTCTACGACACCTATCCCCTATTTTCACATCGAAATATTAACATAAAACAACTTTCTCACCTAGCTTAAACCGATCAAAAAAACTCGCCTTAAACCAACGCAAACCCATCTCCTGAAAAGCAATTTATTCTAAATAAATCAACTATTTAGCTTAAAATAAACCACGAGGTTCACTCCTCTCTCACTGTCTTCTTGTTTTCCCCATTTATTGAGACATAGGACCGAAACAAAAGAACCACCCAGCCGGTTCCTGCCATAGGCACCAGAAAATAAATGTGTTGTAAGAATGCCAGACTCAAGGACATTTCTGGAGAAAGGCCTGAGAATTTATATATTAAAAACGCAGTGGCTTCGTAAATTCCAAAATTTCCAGGGGTTAAAGGTAAAATGGTGGCAAGGTTCAATGCGGCCATCACGAGAATCGTAGTCCAAAAGGGAAGTTCCAACCCCAAACTCTTTTGTGCCGCCCAAATTCCCAGCGCTTGCAAGGCCATCATTAGCAGCGCCAAAGTTAAACCTGCACTAAATACTCGGTAATCTTTCAACACTTCCAAATGCCCGGCCCATTGTGATACAAATTCCTTAAATTTAAAAAACAGGGATGATGTTTCTTCAGCCTGACTTTTCACTTCTGGAATTTTATGCGCTGCATAAAACATCATCATGGAAAATAATAAGATCAGACCGATAAAAACCTGAATACCCTGTTGCATTTGCTCCGGCAACGGAGAAAAGCTGGCAGCTAATGTAAGAACAAGTACCTTTACGATACCTTCCATCATCTGATCCAAAGCCAATACAGACAAGGCCACTGAATGTTTAATTTTTGCCAGTCTTGCCAATAAAAGAAGACCTACCGCGTGACCTCCCGGAAACGGCAAGGTATTACATGAAGTAGACATAAAGGAATTTGCCTGGAACAATTTCGAAAAAGAAACAAAAACATTTTTGGGGATGAGAATGGACCATAACGAAGTCCAAACAAATAAAATCGACACATTGAACAAAAATGCAACCACCAACCATTTTGCATTTGCATTTCCAATCTCTTTCCAAACACGGTCAAAATCAACCGTCTTGAAGAATTCGTAAAAAAAGTATGCGACAATGAACCAGATTAAAGCGAACAGAATTTTCTTTTTCAAAACAACATTCCTAATTTTTTTTTCAAGTGCCGGGTAAGATAATTGAAAACTAATCATTATTTTAATTCTAATCTATGATGGACCTCGTCCCCTAACCTAAAACGCTGTCTAATGGAAGATTATACCTATCGTTTGATTTCGGTTTTCGGTTTTATCCTTTTATCCGGTCTTGCCTGGATTACCGGCACTCGCAACAGAATTAAAATAGAAACCATTTTAGGTAGCGTTGTTCTTGCATGGGCATTAGGAGCTTTGACTTTCTGGTTTTCAGGATCCAGATCTGTATTGGAGTGGATCAACGATGTTTTGATTTCCCTGCTAAATGCTTCTCATAAAGGCGCAATATTTATATTTGGCCCCCTGGCTTTAGGCCCAGGCCAGACACTGCCCGACGGGACTCCTTCCGTTGGATTCGTGCTGGCGTTCCAGGTCTTTCCCTCGGTAATTTTCTTTTCGGCTCTACTGGGAGGATTATACAATCTTGGAATAATGCAAAAAATCGTTCAATTGTTCTCGAAAGCTTTTCATCGCATTCTTTCTTTATCGGGTGCAGAATCTCTGGCTGCTGCGGCTAATATGTTTGTTGGTATTGAATCAGGGTTAACCGTTCGACCCTATTTGGCTAAAATGACCCGATCCGAATTGTTGACCCTAATGACTTGCATGATGGCCACTGTTGCAAGCACAGTAATGGGCATCTATGTTATTGCACTGCAAAAAACTTTCCCCAATATTGCGGGTCACCTTGTTTCCGCCTCATTGATTTCCATCCCATGCGCTATATTGATCAGCAAACTTTTTTACCCAGAGTTAGAACAACCAGAAACCTTGGGAAGACTAGACGAAGACAGAAATGACGTCTCTCATCGCACAGGTCTGATGAGTGCTTTCGTGGAGGGCGGGGGGCAAGGGGTAAAAATGGCCGTAAGCATTGCAACGGTTCTCATCATCGTTTTGGGTTTGGAAGCCTTATTCGATTTCATACTGGGCAAGCTTCCAGAATTCCACGGACAATCTCTTTCTGTAGTGCGGATGCTCGGATGGCTCACATTCCCTTTCACAGTTTTACTTGGACTAAGACCCGAAGAATGGGAAGTGGCCGCACAAATTCTTGGCTCAAGATTCATTGAAACAGAGGTTTCTGCCTACTTTTCGCTCGCAGCTCTTCAAGAAACCAATGCGGCATTTACAATGCGATCCATGACCATTATGACCTATGCCTTGTGCGGTTTTGTCCACATTTCAAGTATGGGAATTTTTGTAGGGGGACTTTCTGCATTAGTCCCTTCGCGAGCCAACGAAATTTCTATCGTTGGACTGCAAGCATTATGGACTTCTTTTCTAGCTACCCTGCTCACAGGGTGTATTGCAGGCAGCCTCGTTATTTAGAGTAATCAATTCGATTTGGGAACCGCTGCAAATTCTCCCAATTCCCATTTTTTATGTAATTCCCCAATCACACCCTTTTTTAATAACCGCGTCAAACCGGCATCCACCTTACTTTTTAGCTGTATATCGTCTTTTCGGAACACTATCCCATAAAATTCCGATGTCATTCGGGAACCTACAAAACGGGCCTGCCTCATCAGGTCTTTATTATTTTTATAATAATAATTTGCTTGAACTGAATCTCCGACCACAGCATCTACGCCTTTATTAGCCAAATCGATCACAGCATGACCAAATTTATCAAACGTTTTTATTTCTATCCCCGGATATTTTTTCAGAAAATAATAAGAGGTCGTGTTTATTTGCGCTCCTACCCTGGCGTTTTGCTTTTCTAAATCCTCCAACGATTCAACATTCTTCAAATCATTGCGTGCCAATACGGCCACCCCACTTTGCAAATAAGGAATACTGAAAGCCATCTTTTTCTTTCTCTCCTCAATAATTCCTACCGAGCTGATAACCAGATCAAATTTTTTGGTGATCAAACCTCCAAATAATCCGCTCCATTCAACATTTACCAGCTCATAATCCAAATTTGCTTCGCTTGCCACCTCTTTAATTAAATCTACTTCGAATCCATCCAACTGGTTTTCATTATTCATAAAAGCCATGGGGATGAAAGTCGCATCAATGGCAATAACAACCTGGGTTTTCGCTTCTGGATGGGAGGTGGAGTCTGGCTGACATCCACCTAATTGCAAAATTAAAAAAATAATCAGAATCTTTAGATTTCTGCTGGTGGTTCCTATTCTATAATTTCTCAACAATTCCAACGGAACCTCCTAATAAATTTTCAGCATAAACCAGTTTATAGCTATACAAATACAAAGGCAAAGTTTTGCAAAAAAAATGCGTCACATCAAACCTTACTCATGCTTTTTAATCGAATTTCATATATTATATGCAATTGCAGGAAGCTACTTGCAGTCCTTAATATTTCTTCCAGCTTACCGTTAACCCCTTAATTAAAAAGAATTTCACACTCATGATCGAAACGAATCATAACTGGGCAGATGAAACCAGTGTCGAGGCTTTAAAAAAATCATTCGAATTTCACCTAAAATATTCTCTTGCCGACGATCATTTGTCTGCAACAAAAAAAGATTTATACACTAGTCTGGCTTTGTCTGTCAGGGATCGCTTGATTAAAAAATGGCTGCTCTGCCAACATTCTTATTATGAGAATGATGCTAAAAGAGTTTATTACCTTTCTATGGAGTTTTTGATTGGGCGCTTACTCAACCACAGTCTGATCAACCTCGGTTTTTACGATGAGTTTTCTCAGGCTTTGAAGGAACTGGGCTATGACCTGGGCGATTTGGAAGAAATGGAAATCGAGGCAGGCCTTGGCAATGGAGGGCTCGGCCGACTTGCTTCTTGCTTCATGGAATCACTTGCAACATTGGGTGTTCCAGTTTGGGGATATGGAATTCGCTATGAGTTCGGTATCTTTTACCAGAAAATAATTAACGGATATCAGGCAGAGGCAGCTGACAACTGGCTGCGAAGCGGTAGCCCCTGGGAAATTCCTCGCCCTCGGTTTCTCTATCCGGTTCAGTTTGGAGGGCGGATAGAAACCACCCTCAATGAAAAGGGAGAAACCCAATACAAATGGCTAGACACTTCCCAGGTGATGGCCATGCCTTTTGACATTCCCGTACCCGGTTACAAAAACCAGACGGTCAACAATCTGCGACTATGGGGTGCCCGTTCTGATCGCGAACTTGACCTCCAATTATTCAATGAGGGCGACTATATTCAGGCTTTAAAAGACAAACAAGACACTGAAATTATTTCGAAGGTTTTGTATCCCAGTGATGCAAACCAAAATGGCAAACAATTGCGACTGAAACAGGAATACTTTTTTGTTTCTGCTTCCTTACAAGACATCATCCGACGATTTAAAAAATCCCACTCAGACTTTTCACTATTCCCCAGTAAAGTGGCGATACAAATGAACGATACTCACCCTGCTCTGGCGATCGCTGATTTAATGCGCATCCTCATAGATGATGAAAAATTAAATTGGGATCATGCCTGGGATATTACGGTCAAAACCTTTGGCTTTACCAACCACACAATTCTACCGGAGGCATTAGAAAAATGGCCTTTGGATTTAATGCAAAGTTTATTGCCACGGCATTTGCAAATCATTTTTAAAATCAATGACCACCTAATAAAAGAAGTACAGAAAAAATTCCCCAATGACCTGGAGCGTGTCCGACGTATGTCATTGGTAGAGGAAGGATTTTCGAAATCCATCCGTATGGCTCATCTGGCAATTGTAGGAAGCCACTCTTTAAACGGTGTTGCCGAAATTCATTCGGAGATTCTTAAAAAAGATGTATTTCGCGATTTTTACGAGATGTTTCCAGAACGATTCAATAACAAAACCAACGGAATCACCCAGCGAAGGTGGCTAAAGTCCTGCAATCCGGGTCTTTCCAATCTGATTAGCAAAAACATTGGCGACGGATGGATCAGGAATCTTTCCGAGATTCAAGCCATAAAACCAAAATGCGACGATGCAGAATTTCGCGAAGAGTGGCGCAAAGTGAAACATCAAAATAAGGAGAGACTTACAAAATTTATTTTGGATCGAGTCAGCGTTGCCTTGAACCCCAATTCCATTTTCGATGTCCACATAAAACGGTTCCATGAATATAAACGACAACTGCTTAATATTCTCCACTGCATCATCCTGTATAACCGTATTCTCAAAAACCCAGATAGCGTTAAGGTAGCTTATACAAAAATTTTTGCAGGCAAGGCCGCCCCTGGATATGCCATGGCAAAATTGATTATCAAACTGGTTAATGCGATTGGTGAAAAGGCCAACAACGATCCAAGGATTCAGGACAGATTAAAAGTTGTTTTTATACCCAATTATTCTGTCACCGTAGCTGAAGTCATTATTCCAGGTTCCGATTTATCAGAACAAATTTCCACAGCAGGCATGGAAGCTTCCGGAACGGGTAATATGAAGTTGGCTTTAAATGGTGCCTTAACGATAGGGACACTGGACGGCGCAAATGTAGAAATTTTGAGAGAAGTAGGTAAAGAAAATATTTTTATATTTGGAATGACCGCAGAAGAAGTACAAAAGAAAAAGCAGGAATATTTTGATCCGAGAAAAATTTACCTCGAAAACGAGGAAGTCAAAGAGGCTCTGGACCAAATCGGCAAAGGTTTTTTCTCTCCAGAAGCACCAGAACTTTTTCAACCCATTACTGATTATTTTTTAATGCATAATGACCCTTATATGATATTGGCGGACATAGAGGCTTATCTTAATTGCCATGATCAGGTCGCAAAAGAATTTCAAGACACTGAAACCTGGACCCGGAAATCTATTTTGAACACGGCCAATATGGGATTTTTCTCAAGCGATCGATCTGTAGCAGAATACTCAAAAGACATATGGGGAATTGATCCAGAAGTTCCTTCACCCTCTCCTGCCAAACTCGTCAACCAGGAAAGATAAATGATCCGCCAATTCCCGAGTCAAGCTTGATTTCAGCAACCGCCACTCCCAATTAGACTTCGTCGTTCCAGGAAAATTGAACCGTGCGGATTCTTCCAGTCCCAGCACATCCTGCATCGGCAAAATAGACAAGTATGACGGAGACATAAGAGCCTGTTTGATCAGTTCTCCCGAAACTTCTTCCGCTGAAATTTCTTTTCCCAAATACTTAAAAAGATTCTTCTTTTGCTGTTTCGTCAAATCATTTTCAAACCACCCTCTGACCGTATTGCAATCGTGAGTACCTGTATAAACAACACTATTTTCGGAATGGTTATGGGGAAGGTATGGGTTGGTCTTCAAATCTGAATCGAAGGCAAAAACTAATATTTTCATCCCAAGAAAATCACAGTCGCGCATCAAATCCCGGACTTCATCCGTAATCACCCCAAGATCTTCAGCAACGATAAAAGCATTCGGGAATTCCTCCAATACTCCAGGAAAAAATTCAGCACCCGGCACAGAGAACCAGCAGCCCTTTTCTGCCGTCTTCTCCCCTGCGGGAACTTCCCACGCCGCTATGAACCCTCTGAAATGATCGATTCGCATGACATCCATAATTCCAAGGGTAAATCGGATACGTTCCATCCACCAATTATAAGCATCTCGTTTCAACGCATCCCAGTCATAAACCGGGTTTCCCCATAGCTGCCCTGTCTTACTAAAATAATCAGGTGGCACACCCGCTACTACTAACGGATTCCCCTTATCATCCAGTTTGAAAATTTCAGGGTTTGCCCAGACATCGGAACTGTCATGTGTGACATAGATTGGTAAATCGCCAAATATTTTTATACCTTGATCATTGCAGTATTCCTTCAAATTCTTCCATTGCTCAAAGAAAATGTATTGAACAAATTTTTCAAAGTTTATGTCTTGCTGCAATTGTTCCTTAAATTTAATTACCGAATGCTCCTCGCGCCCTCTTATTTCGGGAGGCCAGTCTACCCAAGCAGCTCCCCCATAAAACTCTTTCAATGCCATAAATAAGGAATAGTCTTCCAGCCAAAAACTATTCTCGTTGCAGAAATTCTCATAGTTGTCGTTTAAATTACTGGCACGCTCAAAAGCCGTCTTCAAGTACCGGCGCTTCAGCTTACCCACTTCCCCAAACGCCACCTTCTCATCTGAAAAGGAGTGATCCAACTCAATATCAGAAGCTTGTAGCCATCCTTCCTCCACCATTTTTTCGGGGCTGACCAACAAAAAATTTCCCGCAAATGCAGAAGGACTGAAATAAGGAGAATCGCCGACAGTGGTTGGGTTCAGGGGAAGAACTTGCCAAACTTTTTGTCCTGCCTGATTTAAAAAATCAACGAATCGATATGCTTCCGGTCCCATATCGCCGACTCCAAACTTGGATGGCAGACAAGTAACATGTAAAAGTATTCCGCTTTGTCGTGGATATTTCATTATTGAAGGCACAAAGTTTTTAGAGCATAGCCATTGGGCTGATACTCAAATAGTTTAAAGTGGCTCCTATCTTATTCAGCCATTCACCCGCCTCTTTATCTCCAGCCGTATTTCTTTCCTGCATTTCCCTGGAAAAAGATTCGACGATACTAAAAATTTCATTTTGAGATCTCCATAAATTAACTTTCATAGGAGCCACATCCAATAATCCCAAAATTGAATTCAGACAATTCAAATTTTCAACTTCATACGGAGAGTTTTTTATTCTGAAAATGACTTCCATAATTTTCTGCTCATAGGCAGACCTAAACTCCAAACAATCCAACGATTCTCCATCTGCAAACTTTAACAAATGACAGACTTGCTCCAAGGAAGGCTGATCGGAATCCAAAATCTCTCTCCATTGCGCAAGAAGGTAAACTCTGTACAGGCTTGAGGTGTTGGGAGGAAGTGGTGTTTCCAACTGGTTATAAAGCAACATATATTTCTTCTGGCTATCAAGCAGCTTATTTTTCAAATCGTCATTTTCCAACCAAAAGGCCTGCCCTATTTTGTCAGCAATCCGATCAAAAAAATCATGAAAGATTTCCCGTTTAGGATAAATCGGCGCCCCAAATTTTTCTATTAACAACTCCAAGGTTTTCATGTATCCCTGATCACGAAACAAATCTAATATTATTTCTTGAGTTTCTTCAATTTTACTCAAAGAGGATGATATGAAAATTTTAAAATCCCCGTCTCCATTTTGAATCGCATAATAGCCCATCGAAATGGTTTCACACATAGTCCTTGAAACAATCTCTCCCTTTCCAAAATACAACTCCGATGACCCCAGGCTCAATTTATTCATTTCAATTTTTTCTACCATGTGCACGCCTACTGAAACAAACTCCTCAGGTCTATCCAACAAATGGGCCAGCAAACCACAAGAAAAAATATGCTCCGCAGTAACTCTGTTGGATTCGACCATTTTCGAATAAATGTAATTCCCATCTAACCATTTAGGAATATTGCTCTTCGCTTCTTTTAAAGTTTTTAAAAATTGAGACTCCAGATAAGGCCCCTCTAATTGAGAAAACAACTCCAAAGCAAAGGAGGCGTAACGGAGAACCTGTTCTGTTTCAATTCCGGAAATATCGTTGAAGAACCAGCCACAGCTGGTATACATAAGCATCGCGTGACGTTGAATTTCCAATCCTTTAAGAACCAAAGTCTTTTCTTCTTCTTTCAGTTCAAACGTTCCATGCTTACTAAAAAATTTTTCAATATCCCTATCGGGTTGAAGCAAATGAATATAATCGTTCCTCGCTGCCCAAGGATCCTTAATGAGAGGCTTTAAAGATTCTTCATATTTTTCTTTGAAACCATCTCGCAATCCATCGAGTGAATCCCGCAACGGTTTTCTCCAAGACTGCGTCCAACCTTCCTGGCCACCGGTATAGCAACCGCAATTGCTACGCCAACGTTCAACACCATGAGCACAACTCCAAGATGTATTTTCAAGAATTTCAACCTCCTCTACTGGAGGATAATGTTCCAAATACTCCGAATAGTTGGTCAACGAGCAGGACTTATGGTTTTCCAGACGGTCTAATGCATAAGCCAAAGTCATATCGCCGAATTTATGGTGATGGCCATAACTCTCACCATCTGTGGCGACATGAACCAATTCTGGATTCTCCGTATCTTCCGAAAACTTTGATACCAGATTATTTAAAAATTTATCGCCATTACTGAGAAGGTTTTCGAAGGCTAATTGATGAGAAATATTCTTGTCATAGAAAAAAATACTGAAATTTCGACCCGACGGAAGTTTTAATTTATAAGGCCGCGTGGTATCCAATGAGTTCTCATCCACATGAACCCAGCTAGAGTCCTCCTCATTTTTTATTTGCTTTGCTTGATGGGGCGCAAGAAGCGTAAAGAGAATCCCCTCACCCGAAAGAATATCCAATGTTTCAATATCTACCGCTGCTTCTGGAAGCCATACCCCTAAGGGATTCCTTTTAAAGCGAAATCTAAAATCTTCAATACCCCAAAGGATCTGCGTCAGTTTGTCACGCGAATTGGCAAGCGGCATGATCATATGATTATAGGGTTGCGCCAGGGCCGAGCCATGCCCGCTAAACAGTCCTTGGCTTTCCTGATCTGCATCCAGAATTGCCTGGTAAGTTTCTGGTGATCGCGATTCCAACCAACTCAAGAGAGTTGGACCAAAATTAAAGCTTATTCTTGAATAATTATTAATTATTTTTTTAATTCGTGATTTTTCATCCAGTATTCGGGCTTTCGCATTGGGCGCGTAACATTCTTCAGTAATCCTTCTATTCCAGTTTTTATAGGGGGCTGCGGATTCCTGAATTTCAATTTCCTGCGTCCACGGGTTTTCTCGAGGGGGTTGGTAAAAATGAGCATGAATACAAATAAACTTTTTTGGCATTAGTCTCTTGATAGAAATATTGCAGACAAGGGAGGGAGGTTTAGCTTTAAAGAAAATGGTTTTTCATGAAGAGGTTTCTGCATGGTTTCAACGCCACCCATATTTCCGATACCGCTTCCATGGTAATCTTTAGCATCACTATTTAAAACTTCTTTCCAGAGACCCGATTGCGGAACTCCTATTTCATAACCGAATCGTGGCGTAGGAGTGAAATTCAAAACCACTACCATTTGGTCCGTTTCTTGATCCCCTTTCCGGACAAAAGCCAGCACACTCTCTTCGGAATTACCGCAACAGATCCATTCAAAACCTTCTTCATCCAAATCCCTGCAATGTAGTGAGGGATATTTGCGATACATCTTGTTCAAATCTCCCACCCATTTTTGCAATCCAGCATGTGTTTCCTGGTTCAGCAGTTCCCAATCCAGGCTTGAGTCATGATCCCATTCCTTCCACTGCCCAAATTCTCCGCCCATAAAAATGAGCTTTTTCCCAGGCTGCGCAAACATACATCCAAATAACAATCGCAAATTGGCAAATTTTTGCCAGGTATCGCCACTCATTTTATTAATCAACGAACCTTTACCATGAACCATTTCATCATGGGATAGAGATAAGACAAAATTTTCATCGAATGCGTAAAGAGAACGGAAGGTCAACTGGTCGTGATGATATTTTCGATGAACCGGATCTTTCCCCATATAAGAAAGCAGATCATGCATCCATCCCATATCCCACTTCAATCCAAATCCCAGCCCACCCAAATAGGTAGGTTTAGAAACCCCGGGCCAAGCGGTCGACTCCTCCGCAATTGTTTGTACGTCTGGATAGTGATTGTAAATTTCTTCGTTTAGCTTCTTGAGAAATTCAATAGCCTCTAAATTTTCATTGCCACCAAATTTATTTGGAATCCACTCATTTTCTTTGCGGGAATAATCCAAATACAACATAGAAGCTACAGCATCCACACGTAAACCATCAATATGATAGCGGTCAAACCAAAATAGAGCATTACTGATTAAAAAACTTAATACTTCCTTGCGGCCATAGTTGAAAATAAAGCTTCCCCAGTCTGGGTGCCAACCTTTCTTTAGATCTTCGTGCTCGTAGAGATGTGTGCCATCAAAAAAGGAAAGGCTGTGCCCATCCACAGCAAAGTGCGAAGGAACCCAATCTAAAATAACGCCTATTCCATTTTGGTGCAGAGTATCAATGAGAAACATTAAGTCCTGCGGTGTACCGTAGCGACTCGTTGGTGAAAAATATCCCGTCGTCTGATAACCCCATGAGCCATAATAGGGATGTTCCATTACCGGAAGAAACTCAACATGGGTAAACCCCATTTGACAAACATAGTCCGTTAAGGGCTTTGCCATTTCTCGATAGCTTAAAGATTGATAGTGGCCTGATTTTCGCCAGGAGCCTAGATGAAGCTCATATATCGAAAGAGGTTGGTTTTTAATATTATTATTTTTTTTCCGTTGCGCCATCCAATCATGATCTTGCCAGGAGTAATCCAACCTTTGAACCACGGAGCCTGATTTAGGAGGCACTTCACATCCAAACGAAAACGGGTCTGCCTTTTCTACTTGATATTGATCAAATCTGGATTGTATAAAATACTTATATACATCTCCTTCACTCACTTTGGGAATAAAGCCCGACCAGATTCCAGATTGGTTTAGCGGTGTTAAAAAATGGAAATCTTTATTCCAGCCATTAAAATCCCCAGTTACCGAGACTTTTTCGGCATTGGGAGCCCATACAGCAAAACGGACCCCAGAAACACCCTCCTCTAAAACACAGTGAGCTCCCATATGATCATATAGGCGAAAGTGACTCCCTTCATTAAATAGATGGAGATCGAAATCGCTCAAGTTTTTTAAACTTTTCTCGGTTTGGTTCATTACCTTTGGTAAAATCCTATTTCATTTAATGCAACAATATATCATGTTCAAAGCAGGCTACGACATTCCGCTTTTTTTACATTCTAAATAAACTTTCCGACTTTGCAGACCTTTTATAAAAAAATAATAAACTGGAATATTAAACTTAGAGAAATCAACTCTTCTGTTGCAATTATATTTTTATCCGCCTTTATGCTGGGAGCGGCACCTTTCACACTAAAAAGTATTGATGAAACTTATTACAACGCCAACACTATAGAAGATTTTTTGCGAACAGAAACATTGATTTTAGATTCTCTAAATTCCTCTCCGAATCGAACTGATTTGCTATGGAGACTGGCGCGGAATCAATTTCGTATTGCCAAAAGAACAACCGATGAAAGACAAAAGCTTAGTTTATTTGAAAACTGTCTAAATACAGCTAAAAAAGGAATTTCTATCGATAAAAATTCAGCAGAGAATATTTACTATATGGGGCTGTGCCTAGGGAATATTAGCCTTTTAAAAGGAATTCTAAGTTCTTTGAGCCATCGAGAAGTTCTCAAATCTTCCATGGAAAGGGCTGTTGAAATTAATCCCAATGTGGAAAATGCAGGCCCCCATCGCTTTTTGGGTGTGTACTTTAATGTCCTACCCCTATGTTTCGGAGGTGATTCAGCCAAGGCAATATGCCAGCTGAAACCT
>JACKQG010002386.1_pt1 | contig 24620 bp, 14 predicted proteins | sample 8237621 | NCBI WGS metagenome assembly JACKQG01 (sample SAMN15677084, study PRJNA649215) | marine metagenome | biome: marine; feature: Black Sea; material: saline water; isolation source: suspended particulate matter (SPM) from the Black Sea western gyre | collected 2013-06-09/2013-06-10 | depth... | reverse complement strand
CAACTGCGGCCGCTGTTTACTTTGCGATTAAGTATCGCAAGTCCAAGTGCCCGGAACCGCAACCTTCCCCTAGCCACAACAATACGTTGGAAATGGTGTGGACCATTATTCCGACCCTGTTATGCGTTTGGTTCTTCTACATCGGTGTAGATGGTTACATCAACCGTCGCGTCGCTCCAGAAGGGTCCTACGAAATCCAAGTGACCGGGCAAAAGTGGAGTTGGCTATTCACCTATCCAAACGGCGCGCAATCGACTGAATTGCACGCTCCAGCGAATGAAAACGTGCGCCTGATTTTGGATTCGCGCGATGTCATTCACAGCGTTTGGATTCCTGAATTCCGCATCAAGCAAGACGTCGTTCCAGGTCGTTACACCGAAACTTGGTTTAACTCGACGATCATTGGCGAATTCACAATGAAGTGCACCGAATATTGTGGCACCGATCACTCTGGAATGTATGCGCCGGTCATCATTCAAGAAAAAGCAGACTTCGACGCTTGGTTAGCCGCAAACAGCAACCCACTGGAAGGCCTGACTCCTGCCGAGGCTGGAGAAAAGCTGGTGACTCTACGCGGTTGTTTGGCTTGTCACTCGGTTGATGGCTCGCCATTGATTGGCCCTAGCCTTAAGGGCGTGTTTGGCAGCGAACGCAAGTTCACTGATGGCTCTACGGCAATCGCAGATGAAAATTACATCCGCGAGTCGTTGCTCGAACCGAATACCAAAATTGTGGAAGGCTACGCGCCGGTCATGTCGGTGTTCAATCACTTGCCGGAGGAAGAAATCTCCGCCCTCATCGCCTACCTCAAGACTGTCAAGTAGGAGAGAAGCATGACTACTACCGATCCCTCCGTGAACTACCTGAATCACGAAAAAGGTCTGCGCTCCTGGTTGATGACTCTCGACCATAAGCGCCTCGGCCTGATGTACATGTGGTCCACTTTTGTGGCCATGTTGCTAGGTGGTTCTTTTGCATTGGCCTTGCGCCTCGAACTGTTTGCCCCAGGCCAGCAGATCATGAGCAAGGACTTTTACAACCACATGTTTACGCTGCACGGCGCGGTAATGATCTTTTTGGTGATCATTCCGAGTATTCCGGCTGCACTAGGCAACTTCGTGTTGCCCATCATGTTGGGGGCGAAGGACGTTGCCTTCCCCAAACTCAACCGATTCTCCTATCACCTCTATCTGACAGGGGCCGTCTTTTTGATAGCGGCCATATTGACAGGTGGTTTGGATACCGGTTGGACCTTTTACACGCCTTACAGCACATCGACCGATACTTCGGTAATTATTGCGGTTATGGGCGCATTCATTCTTGGCTTTAGTTCGATCTTTACCGGCCTGAACTTCATCGCCACGATTCACAAAATGCGACCGCCGGGAATGACCTGGTTCCGCATGCCGCTGTTGTTGTGGGCGCTTTACGCGACGTCGGTGATTCAGATCCTGGCTACGCCAGTACTCGGTATTGCACTGCTGATGCTGATAGTCGAGCGCGTGTTAGGCGTCGGCATTTTGGACCCGGCTTTGGGCGGTGACCCGGTACTGTTTCAGCACTTGTTCTGGTTCTACAGTCACCCGGCGGTGTACGTGATGATTCTGCCTGCCATGGGTGTGTTGTCGGAAATGTTCGCGGTTTACAGCCGCAAGCAGATCTTCGGCTACCGCTACATCGCATACAGTTCCATCTCCATCGCCATCGTAAGTTTCATTGTTTGGGGCCACCACCTTTACGTCAGCGGTCAGTCGACAATGGTTTCGGTGATCTTCTCGGCGATTACTTTCACCGTTGCGATCCCGTCAGCGATTAAGGTGTTTAACTGGATCGCTACCATGTACAAAGGTTCGATTAACCTCACCACCGGCATGATTTCAGCGCTGGCAGTGATCTGGTTGTTCGGCATTGGTGGCTTGACTGGCCTTTGGATGGCCAACCTGTCTACCGACATGCACCTGCATGACACTTACTTTGTGGTTTCTCACTTTCACTTTGTGATGGTAGGTTCGGCACTTTTTTCCTACCTGGGTGCGGTTCACCACTGGTGGCCGAAGATGTTCGGTGTGATGTACGACGAAGGCAAAGGCCGACTGTGGACGATCATGACCTTCATCGGGTTTAACATCACCTTCTTGCCTCAGTTTTTGCTTGGCACACGCGGTATGCCACGTCGTTACTTCGACTATGCGCCGCAGTTTGAATTCCTCAACAAAGTCTCAACGATTGGTTCCATGATCGTTGGCTTGAGCATTGTCATGGTGTTCTGGAACTTGTTGCGCTCGCTCAAGAATGGCAAAAAGGCTCCTGCCAACCCTTGGGGTGGCGTAACTCTGGAATGGCAGTGCGCTTCACCGCCATCTCCGCATAACTTCGAAGATGCGCCGACCGTCGGCGATCCATACGACATGTCGCAAAACCGCTTCGTTTCGGATGAGGAAGGCTACGTGCCTGTGACTCCAAGTGAGAACGACCCTTACGTTTACCAAGTAAAAGTCGAGGAGGCCTAAGAATGAGTTCTGACCACCACGACCCGCTGCTCGCTCATCATTTCGATGACATGGAGCAGCAGTTTGACACCAATAAATTCGGAATGTGGGTGTTCCTGCTCACAGAGATTCTGTTTTTTAGTGGTTTGTTTGTGGCTTACGCGGTTTACCGCAGTAACCACTCCGACGTTTTCGAATACGCGTCGCAGTACTTGAATACCAACCTTGGTGCTCTCAACACCATTGTGCTGTTGCTGAGTTCCTTCACAGCTGCATGGGCGGTAAGAGCAGCGCAATTGGGGCAAAACGGGTTGGTCACCAAGTTGCTTGGTGTGACAGTTCTTTGCGCTTTTGGCTTCATGGCTATTAAGGCCGAAGAATACAGTCATAAGTACCACGAGGGTTTGCTGTGGGGAGGCGCCGAACATTCGATCTTCAAGGTCGATACCAACACTGTCGATCCAGCCGTTGCCGAGCACAGTGAATACTGGTCCGAGGTGAAAGAACTCCCACCTGAGTTCCGTCGCCAAATCGGCATATTTTTCGGCATTTACTTCTGTTTGACGGGTTTGCACGGCATTCACGTCATCATCGGCATCATTGTCATTCTGTGGTTGATGAGGCGAAATGTGCGAGGGGACTTTTCCCCCCAGAAATACGACGCGATTGACCTAGGTGCGCTGTACTGGCACTTGGTTGACCTCATCTGGATTTACCTCTTCCCGCTCCTCTACCTGATCAGCTAACCATGAGCAATACTCACGACGAACACTCCGGCCCAGGCCACGTGCTGCCGATGAAAATGCTGGTGGGCACCTTCGTTGCCCTGCTGGCATTGACCGTGCTCACGGTGATCACTGGCAAGATGAGCTTATATGGCTTCGATCTTTCGATCGCCATGCTGATCGCCACGGTCAAAGCGACCTTGGTCGCCATGATCTTCATGCACTTGAAATGGGATCGCCCATTTAACGGATACATCTTCCTGGTTGCAGTTCTCTTTGTGGGCATGTTCCTTGCTTACGTCGTGGCCGACACCAAGGAATATCAGCCGGACATTAAAGGGTGGACGGACCAGCAAATCTCGAAACCAGCCAGCGAATAAAGCAAGCGGTTGGGGAGGACGTTCGTGTCCTCCCTGCCGGAACCGGTGCTTTAGGGCTGAAAGCCTTTTTGGCTTCTTTGTCCATCCTATTTGTCGCGACTCTTTGCTCCTTTTGGATTGTTCGCGGCCAAGCAGATTTTTGGTCGCAAGGACTGCCGGGAGTTCCAAAAGGGATGTGGGCAAGCACGCTCATCTTGGCGTTGCTTTCCGCAACTTCAGAACTCGCCTGCCGCAACCACGCGCGCTCTCAAGCGGTTTACCGGCGCTGGTTCACGATTTCCTTTGTTTTGGCGATCGGCTTCATCGTCAGCCAATTCCTCAATTGGCAAGAGCTCTATAGCCTCAAGTTAACTCCGAAGGCAAAGTCACTTTATTCCTTCAGCTTTTACATGTTGACTGGATTGCATGCCATTCACGTCATCGGCGGATTGGTCTGGCATACGCTTGCGCTGGGTAAGGTCCGGTCAGGCACAGGAACCGCCGAAGTTTTGCGCAACACAGCGGTTTATTGGCATTTCCTCGGCCTGTGCTGGGTGGTCCTATTTGGTAGTTTGTTGCTTTCGACTATTGACGATCTTACCGGTGTCCAAATCGTCAACGCCTGTTGGTGGATTACTGGTTTTTCCACTCTCATGTTCGTTTTTTGTTGGCTGCGAGCGGTGATAGCCATCCATCGCCTAGAGGGCGCCGCCATGGCCGCTTTATCCCTTATCCCCATCGTTGCCTTCCTACGCGCCTTTATGGCCGCCGACGAAACCCGGATGCGCTCAACTCTTACTTGGTGGACTGTTTGGTTTGGATTGATCCTGGTGGGCTTGTCCATCGGCTTCGCCATTAAATTTCACGTAGAACGGGTCTGACTTTGGACCTAAACATGGGCGCAGGGCTATGATTCTTTTGGTTGAATCAGGGCCTCCCTAGTCATTCCCAATAGCGCCATGCCTCCCATCACCGCCATTCAGATTTACTCATTCCTTCACGTCGCCAGTGCTTTTTTATTGGTTGGCCTCACTTTTAAGATTTTTGCCAAACCCAATCCAGCAAGCCGGAAAACGAGCTTGATGATGGGGGGCATACTTGCCTTACTCATGTTGGTTGGAGGCTTTGGCTTGCAAGCTCGGTATGAATTAGGCTTCCCAGTCTGGCTGATCGTGAAAATCGTCTGCTGGTTGGTCTTGAGTGCCATGGCCGGCATGGCTTACCGCAAACCTGCGAGCATCGGCTCTTTGGTTTGGCTAACCCGGCTGGTCGTATTAATTGCAGTTGCAATGGCTTACTTCCGCCCGTTTTAGTCTTAAGTAGAAGCGCCAACAACTGGGCCTAGGGATACTAGCCAGAGCGCTTAGTGCCTATCCTTAGCGGCCTTTCAGGCCTGGCAAGGAGCGACTTTTTCATTGTCATTCCGAACTCAGGGATTATTGACCCCCATGGTACGCAGAAGAATTCTGATCATGGGGGCCGCCGGTCGCGACTTCCATAACTTCAACACGCTATTCCGTAACGCCCCAGATATGGAGGTTGTTGCATTTACCGCCACTCAGATACCGAATATTGAAGGCCGTACCTATCCTCCTGAATTGGCTGGAAAGCTGTACCCAAATGGCATTCCTATTTACCCTGAATCGGACCTATCTGAACTAATTAAGGACCTGAAAATTGATGAGGTCTACTTTTCTTATTCAGACGTGCCGCATCAATACGTAATGGAAAAGGCCAGCCAAGTCGCCGTCGCTGGGGCCCATTTTGGGGTCTTTTCCGCCAAACGCACGATGCTGCCATCAACCAAACCGGTCATTTCTATTTGTGCGGTACGAACCGGCGTCGGCAAGTCCCAAACCACGCGCTACGTCAGCCGGATATTGAAGAAGATGGGCAAACGAGTTGTGGCGATCCGCCACCCAATGCCTTACGGCAATTTAGCTGCTCAAGCCTGCCAGCGTTTTGAAAACTACGCTGACCTAGACCGGCATAAGTGCACGATTGAAGAACGCGAAGAATACGAACCCCATATCGATAACGGTTTTGTTGTTTACGCTGGCGTGGACTACGAACAAATCCTGCGCCAAGCCGAGCAAGAAGCCGACGTCATTTTGTGGGACGGGGGTAATAACGACACGCCTTTCTACAAGCCGGACCTGAATATTGTGCTGCTCGATCCGCACCGCGCCGGCCACGAATTAACCTACTTCCCAAGCATGGTCAACTTGCTTTCGGCCGACGTCCTGCTGATCAACAAAATGGATACCGCGCCGGAGGAGGGCATCACTGAAGTCCTGGCCAACTGCCAGGCCTACAACCCAACGGCGCGAGTCATTCGCTGTGCCAGCCAAATTCTGGTCGATAAGCCGGAACTTATTGCCGGCAAACGCGCCCTGGTGATTGAGGACGGACCTACCTTGACTCACGGGGGCATGGAATACGGCGCTGGCTGGTTTGCTGCCAAGCAGGCCGGTGCAGCCGAGATTGTCGACGCCAGACCCTATGCCGTCGGCTCAATCAAAGCCACTTTCGAGGCCTACCCCAACGCCGCAGCCATTTTGCCAGCAATGGGTTACGGTGAAACCCAGGTGCGAGAATTGGAGGCCACCATTCAAGCCACCCCAGCCGATGTGGTGGTAGAAGGCACGCCGATCGACCTGTCGCGCATTCTGAAGGTGGACAAGCCTTTGGCCAACGTCAGTTACGAATTACAGGAGCTGGACGGAAATCAACTGGAACAAGAAGTGGAAAAACTGCTCGCCTAGGCTCTAAAGCCTAGTTCGGAGCCTGGAATCACGTTACAAGCGTCAGCCATTCTTGGTATGGTTGGGCAGTGCGGATTTTTGCCGCAGCTCCCTTAACCACTTTGCCCAGGGCTGGTGGTGTCACGCATGGCTTGAAACATGATTTCTGCGCTCCTTGCACTCAGCATTCTTCCACCGAACGGCTTGACCGAGCCTGTGACGGTGGCCTTGGCACCGAAACGGCATCGCGACTGGAAAATCGAACTTCCGGCCGAAAGCTTTGTTCCGGTTGGCAACAGCATTCAGCTGGCTGGTTCCGGCCTTAAATTCGCGGTCTCTATGCAAGGTACCAACCTGAGTATCGACCTGGACGGCGACGGCATCAGCGACACCGTAATTGAAGGAGACGAGGGCTCTGCTCTACTCCGTAATAACAACGGTTTCCGCTACGCCATTCGTTTACTCCGGAATGAAAATGGATGGTCATATGCTTCTAGTTCGACGATGAACGCCGACTGGAATGGCGCCCGAATTTCCGTCATCGACCAAGACAACGATGGTGTATTCGGCGAAGTCGGTGAAGACGCAATCTTGATTGGTCGAGGCCGCGTTGCCACCTGGCTAGGCCAATCCATTGTGATCAATGGTGAATTGGTTCAGATCGACGTTGCCAAAGATGGCAGCCAATTGACGGTGAGCCCTTTCCAAGGCGAAACCGGCCGACTTCGCCTTGCTGATTCCTTCCACGGGGATGGCAAAGTATTGTCTGCCGTCATTCGCAGTGCCGACGGCAAAAACTGTTTTGATCTTGCCGGTCAAACCGGTGCCGTCGAAATCCCAACTGGTCGGTACCGTTTTTACTCCGGTAAGGTCGGTCTCGGACAAATGGCCGTGCACGTCAGCAGCGGTAAAAGTCAGACGATTGACGTCGCCAATGGCAGTGAAGCTAGTTTGAGTTGGGGCGGTGATGTCAACGCCGAGTTTGGTTTCCAACGCCAAGGCGATCAGGTCGCTTTTTCGCCGCAAGACATTCGCTACTTTGGCAGCCAAGGCGAGGAGTATTCGAATTGGTTCCCAGTTGGCAAATCGCCAGTGTTCATCATTAAAGAAGCTGATACCAAACAGGAGATAGCCAGGGCGATGTTCCCTGGTTCCTGCTGAGGCAAGGGCTTTGTACCGGTCGCCGTGAGCGTGCCGGCAACTAAAGACATCGTCATTTCGATGCAAGAGAACAACTGGGCCTTCGGCACAATTAGTGGCAAACCAAAGCTGGAATTGGAACTGACTGAGTTCTAACCGGTGCGTTTGCTCCGCTATTTTTGCGCCAGCATGTTGCTGGCTTTGGCCACCGCACCGCCCTCTGCTTGCCAAGAGGGCGGTCGCATTCCGGTCCGGGTTGTAGGGGAGCGCCTATTGATTTCGTGTGATATTTCTTCGCACAAAATGCGCGTACCGGTCAACTTGTTTTTTGAATTGGATGCGCTTTGTGGATTGCAATTGCACAACAAAGCGGCCGCTTCGCTTGAAGCAGAAAGTGGCGACGGCCAACCGCGACCGCTCACATTACATTTTCCTGAATTCCAAATCGAAGTCCCACGTCGCGAACATGGCGACGAGGATTTGTTGGACGAATTCACCAAGTACTTTTCTGCGGATATGGGCGAAGATGCAGTGGTCGGCACCATTGGCGCTCAGATTCTGAAGGATTATCACCTCACCTATGACTTGGCCCGCGGATACCTCGCGTTGGAGCCGAAGCATGAATTAGCACAAGAAAAACCGACGCCGATTCCAGGCACAGTTTTGCTGTCGCTGACCGAAGAAAATGAGTTGCTGTGGATGCCAGCCCGACTGAAGGACGGCACCCAATACGCAATTGCAATTGGGGCTTCGCGTTACGACACCATTGTGGATCAAGATTTTGCCTATGCCTTAGGTGCACCCGCAGGCAATATCGGCGAGTTGAACCTGGGTGAAATTGCTTTAGATGACTATCTGGCTCTGCGGCCCGAAGAACTTGTTTTGACTCACCCTGACCGAGCCATCGGAGTGTTGGGAATTAATTTCTTTCGCCATTTTCGAGTTGAAATTGATCGCGTCAATCGTTGGGCTCGGCTAACCCCAACTGAACCGCCAGAATTCCCTCAAGACGACCTAGCTTTTTTTCATGCCCGAGCCGACGAAGATCCTGAAATGCTGCAAGCATTTTTGGAACAATGGCCACAAGCACGTTTGGGCAAAGAAGCTGCTCAATTGCTTCTATTTTGGCGCATTGACGACGCCGGTAACGAAGAACAAATTCGCAAAGCCTTAGCTTTTGTCGACCACTTTGAACAAGACGATTTGCGCGCCACTGGTGCCTTGGATCTGATGAAAATTTTGGCTGGCGACGGTTGGAAGGATTATCAAATTTGGGCCGGTGAATTAGGATTGATATCCGGTCGCAATGATCGCTATCCCGACGCTGTGCACAAAATCCATTCCAAACTAGGTGAAATACACCTGGCTAAAAATCACAGTGAACAGGCATGGCGGCATTTGTTGTCAGCTGCGTTTGGCATGCCCGACGATGGCATGATCAACCTCAACCTTGGCAACTATTATGAGCAACAAGGTCGCTATAGAAGAGCCTTTTCGCGCTTCGTGCAGGCGTCGATCGTGCCAGAGAGCGGACCGCAAGCGGTTGAGGGGTTAATGCGTGTGCAACCCAAACTAGGCTCCGAAGAAGCTTTTTCGGTGGATTTGGTGGAGCGCATGATCGAAGGAAAAGTGCTGAACTTTGGCGCTGCCGCTGCCTATGAAGCCAATGAGGACCACGCTAAAGGCAAAGTTTCCTTGATTGAGTTTTTCACCAACGGACAACTCGAAGGTGCCGAAGCTGGTGCTTTAGCAAATGAAGGCCTGTTGAGCCACTTCAAGGACGGCCCGGCGGCATTTTTGTCTTACCACTTAGAAAAGCCCGGCTTGGATCCGTTGGTTCAACCCTACGGCCTAGCCATCGCCGCCGAACGTCACGTCAGCAATCCATATGTGCACGTCATCGATGGTGTTGCTCATGGCCCAGGGGGCGGACGTACGCGTGATCGTGAAGCGATTTATTCACGTCTGCGCGACATGACTTACCAAGCTTTGAAGCTGGAAACAACCTGGCGGCTAAAGGTTGAAGATTTACGCGTGGAAGATGGTTGGGTGCGCGGCAAAGTCACCGTGGCGCAACAGTCAGAGGGCGCCAGTTCAGCCGAAATCGGCGCCAGCGACGAGACCTTTTCCGATCATAGACTGTGCGTGGTATTGGCTGAGCGAGGGGTCTTGTTCCCTGGTTCGTCCAAGGTCGTAATCCACCGCATGTTGGCTCGGGCTGCGCTAACTCCAGGCCACGCAGGTTTAGAGATTGAGCTGCAAGATGGCCAAATGGTTTTTGAATTCGAAGAATCGCTGGCCAAGATTCAAAAGCAAAACGAAACTTGGCTACAGCAGGCTATGGATGCCGGCAAAGGGCAAACCGTCCTGATGTCCACCGCGCTTGACCCTGAGCAACTAAGTGTGGTTGCGTATATCCGCAGTACGTCCACTGGCCGTATTGAGCAGGCTACCCAAGTTCACCACCAAGTGGACCAGGAGGCAAAGCTTTGAAAGAGCAGCCTCAATTGCAAAACCAACTCGACAAATTGGTGAGCACAGGTCGACTCAGCCTGCGGCGTCAACATTTTTGGACTGGGTTCCCACAACAAGTTCAGCGCTATTTAGTCGTTTCTAGTTTTTCCGCGCTGGTGTATGCCGTTCTGAGTTTGCTGGGCCGAGTCTTCCACAGCGAATCATTGCGAGTGTCATTGGAAAACTGGCTTTGGGCTGCCGCGCTTTATTTTGTAGTCGTTACCTGCACACATATTTATCGGTCGTGGCAACATCGTGTAGACCGTCAACGCACCTTGATGGCGTGGGATCAACAGTGCCACCTGTCTGACCGATTGAGTTCGGCCGATCAGTTTTTGGCTGGCACCAAGTTGCAAGACTCAACTGACCAGGCGCAGTGGAGTGGCGAAGCACGTCGCCAGATCGAGTTTGAGCGCGCCTTTCAATTGGCGGCAGTAGAGGATGCGGCGACGCATATCCAGCAAACTGCAGAACAACGATTGCAGGCCCTCGAGCATGCGCCGCCGCCGCGTGGATTGATGGTTTTACTGGCGAGTTGCTTTTTGTTTTTTTCCATCGGTGCTTGGTTTGCAAAATGGCCGCCGTTGGAGGTCGTAAGTAACACGGAAACCAACGTGCCAGAACGCCCGCAAAACCAAGCTGCCGAGCAGGTGTTGGGCGATGACATCGCGTCCTCGCCGTTGGCCACTTTGGAGTGGCAACAGAAAGCCGCGCAGGCGGCTAAAGCACAAGTGGAGCCTACTACGATTAGTCATTCCACCGGCTCGCCCGAGCAAGAAGAGGCTAAGCAGACACCTGGTAGCACTCAAAGCGGGCGTTCGGCGGCAGCAACGGCATCGACCGGCAGTGGCAATGCTCAGGGTACTCCGACCAAACAAGGCCAAATTTCAAAGCAAAGCGATACCAAAACCAAAGCTAAGCCGAAAAAGGCGAAAAAGCCCAAGCCGCAAAGCGATGCCGATCTGAAAAAGAAGCAAGACGAAGAGCAATCGGGTGCAACTTCTGGGCGTGGATCTTCCAAGGGATCCAATCGCAATCCAGCAGCCAGCGATTGGAGCAGCCGCGACCACGTCAATACGCCGGATGACGACGATTTGGATACCGAAAGTGAAGTCGAAGACGATGAAGAAGAGCAAGAAGCGCGCGGCGGCATGCAGCCATCCTTGCGCGACCGTCGTCCGCCGGTAAGTCGCGATTTATCGATTGGATTTGGCAACCGGCCCAACCCCGATGCCAATGGCCGCGGTGGCCCTGGCCAACAAAAGAAATCACGCGGCACCGCATCGCTAGTTCTGGGAGTTCCCATTCCGGACCGCGTCAAAGGGCAACCAAACCCTGGGCGCACAAAAATCACTCAAGAGGCGGTACAGCCGCAAGTGGAAGCCAGCGAGGCCATCGAAGCTAGCTTGCGCCAAGCGCGTAGCCAAGTGACATCGCCTTTGCATCGAATGGAAGTGCAGCCGTGGCTACATGCGGTGGTGCGCAACTATTTCTTGCAGCGTCGAGCTCAGCAAAATCAAAAATCATGACATCCTCCGTAGATCAAAGTTCCGTTTCGGAGCAAGCACGCCAGGCCGCGCAAGATTTTCGCGCTAGCTACGAGCGCATTCAGCAACAGGTATGCCGTGCCATGGTTGGCCAAGCCGACGTCGTCGAAGGCGTATTAACGGCGATGGTTGCTGGCGGCCATGTGTTGCTGGAAGGGGTTCCCGGCCTAGGGAAAACCATGTTGGTACGCACTCTCGGCAGTGCTCTGGACCTGCCTTTTTCACGCATTCAATTCACCCCTGACATGATGCCAGCGGACATTCAAGGCACCAATGTGTTGGTGGAAAATGAAGGCGGCGGGCATGAATTGCAATTTGAAGAAGGACCGCTGGTTTCCAGCTTGGTGCTGGCCGACGAAATCAACCGCGCCACGCCCAAAACTCAATCCGCGCTACTGGAAGCCATGCAGGAGCGTCAAATCTCGGTGGGGCGCCGCACCATTCACTTGCAGGAACCATTCTGCGTCATGGCGACGCAAAACCCGGTTGAGCAGGAAGGGACTTATCCGTTGCCTGAAGCTCAACTCGACCGCTTTTTGATGAAGGTCCACGTCGGCTATCCCGAGGAACATGAGTACTTGGAAATTTTGAATCGCACCACGGGCACCAGTGAAGTGGTCATTGAATCAGTTTCCAACGGGGTAGAGATCATGCGCATGCGTGAAGTTGTGCGTGCGGTGGCAGTGGCCGAGTCCGTCAGCAAACACGCGGTCAAATTGGTTATGGCTACACAACCAGGGCGTGAAATGTCAACGCCCCTAGTCAATGAAAACGTCTCTCTAGGTTCGAGTCCACGCGGTGCTCAGGCTTTAATATTGTGCGCCAAAGTTAAAGCTCTACTAGCCGGCCGATTCGCCGTCAGTACCGACGACATTCGGGCCGTCGCTGGCGCCGTTTTGCGCCATCGCATAATGATCAATTTCCATGGCATCGCCGACGGCATCACTGCTGATCAAATTGTTGCCGACGTGTTGCAAAACGTGCAGCCAGTGCCGGCCCATAGTTAATCCATGGCTGAGTTGGCAACCGCCGAAGAACTCATTGACGCCGAGTTTTTAAATTCGCTGCAGCGGCTGCGTTTGGTCGCACGCCGCGTGCCTAGAGGCGGCCGTTTCGCTGAACAACGCTCTGCTGCGCAAGGTGCGGGCATTGAATTTCAGGATTACCGCCCGTACTCCACCGGCGACGACCTGCGCGCCATTGATTGGAATATCTACCGTCGCTTGGGACGGGTTTTCTTGCGCTTGTTTGAAGAAATGGAGGACCTGCCAGTTTACTTGCTGCCGGATCATTCGCAGAGCATGTGGCTAGAGCAGCCGCCGCGCATTCGTCCATGTTTGCGCGCGACAATGGCGTTAACTGCGATTGCATTGGGGCAACACGACCGCGTTGGAATTTTTCCGTTTTCGTCTGAAATGAAAGTGCTGGTTCGTCCACGCACTGGGTTTGCAACCTTGCCCTCGTTTGCGGCTCGACTGCAAACATTGAGCCCTGGTGGGCAAACTGATTTTGGCCAATCTCTCAGTCGATTTTCTGGCCTGCGCTTACGCCGCGGTTTGGCCGTGGTCATTTCCGATTTCTTCGACCCCGGCGGTTTGCCAGCTGTATTAGAGGCTCTCAAACGCATCCCTCACCATTTGCTCCTAGTGCAGTTGGTGCGCCCTTCAGACAGCAGCCCTGACTTACAAGGCGATTTGCGTTTGCGCGATTGTGAGACCGGGGAAAGCCAAGACATCACCGTCGACGTAGCTGTTTTGAAGCGCTATCAAAACGCGTACCGGCAATTCCAAAATGGCTTGACCAGCTTTGCTCAAAAGCGCAATTTTGGATTGCTGCGCTTAAATGCCGAACAAGAGGTAGTTCCTCAACTAGCTTCGTTGTTTGAAAACGGGAGGCTGGAAATTTGAGCCTGAGCCAATTTTCCATGCCCGCGATGCTTGCCGGTTTGGCAGCAATTGCGGCTGTTTTATTTTTGCTGCAACGCCTTCGAGTTCGCTTTCAACAGGTGGATATAGTCACCACTTTGTTCTGGCGCCAAGCCCAAGATGAAAATCGCACGCGTGTCCTCACGCAGCGCTTTCGTCACATTTGGGTGTATTTGTTTTTACTCGCCATCAGCTTTTTGCTGTGGCTGGCGGCAGCCGGCATGCAATGGGATCGCCAGGGGCAGCGCGACTACTTATTGGTATTGGACGGCAGTATGGCGATGACATCTGAGGCCGCTTGGTCGGCTGCAGTGGATCAACTGCAAACTGACGTAGCCGCCTTGCCAGTGAATCAACGCGAAGTCTGGCTTGCCCAAACGCCACCACTGTTATTGCTGCAAAAGGGCGAACACGAACAATTGTTGCAAGCACGCCTGACCGCCCAACAACCCAAGTTGCAGACCAGTCAACTCAGCGCGGAAATCCATCGTTATGCACGGCGGCCGGATCGGCGTGCGCAGACTCAAGTCCGGATTTACGGACGCCATCGCTTAAGCAGCGAAGCGCAAGCGCTATTGCCCAGCGGCTTGGAAATTGTTTACCGAAACGAAGAATTGACGTCGGCAGAAAACCGCGGCATTTTGGCAGCAGGATTGCAAGAAGCCGCTTCCGGTATTTGGGACCGGGTAGATTTTTTAGCCACGGTGCACGGCCCGGCGCAGCCCTGGACTTTGCAATTGAACGGTCAAGCTAGTTCGATTCAAGCGCAGCCCACGGCACACGCCGACGGCAGCAGCAGCTTGCTGTTTGTCGACCTACCGGCGCGAGGGCAGCGATTAGACTTCGAACTAACTGGGGCCGACCAGCTACAGGCAGACAACCAGTATTCGATACTTTTGCCCCAGCGCACTCCCATTCCGATTTATGTGGCTGAGGAACTGCAAGCAACTCTCGCCTCCTTCATTCAAGCCGATTCGGGTTTGCTCGCCGCTCCTTTGGCCGACGCCGAAGTCATTATTAGGGGCTCAAATAGTGCCGCCTCGCAAGTCCCGTGCTTGACCTTGACCCCGGCATCCGCAGCCTTCGCCTTCGAAGTTCGATCCGCCAATTATCAAAACCCCGACGACCTGTTGGCGTCGGCGATGCAAGCTTTGGCCATGCATCAAATTGACGGCTTAGCGCTTGCTCAATCGCTGCAACGTGAAGTGAGCCTTGCAGTGGACACCAATGGGCCACAAGAGATCCTGATGTGGCAAGCGCTCTTGGATCCAGAACATGGCTTTGTACACAGCAAGGCGTTTCCTCAATTTTTGGCGCGAGCGGTGCGCTGGCTGCATGGCGATTCTTTGCAAGCGAATTGGCCCCCAGCTCAACATCGTGCTTCCCAGCCTTCGCTAGCCTCAACCAGCCGCAGCCTAATCCTCGATGCCGACGCCACTCTTCGTTTGGCAGCACCATCCAGTGCCAGCAATTTTGACGGCGTCGCCAGCGAATCGAATTCCTGGCCGCTTTGGACGTGGCTAGCTCTTATTGCCCTGGCCTTGCTGATCCTGGAATGGGCTTGGTTCCAAAGCGGTCGCCTGCCTTAATACCGATGGAATTCCTCGCTCCCGGTTTTCTACTGTTGCTGCCACTAGTTGCAGTGCCATGGTTGTGGCGTAATGCCAAGAAAAAACCCGGGCACACCAGCTTGCGCAGCTTGAGCTTGTTAGCGTTGATCGTTGCCCTTGCTCGACCGGCTCGAGTAAGCGTCGACGACATGGAACACGTCGTCATATTGCTCGACCAAAGCGCAAGCGTTTCCGCAACCGAGCAAGCGCGCGCCGAAGCTCAAATCAGTCAGTGGCAAGCAGCGGCGCCGAAGAATCAAATCGTGCAGCTGCGGCGCTGGGGCAAAAATAACCCCAACGACGCCAATCCATGGACCTTAAGTGACGCTTTAAGCAGTGTAAGCACGCAAGTCCCAGCAGGTGAACCTAGCGCAATTTTGTTGGCCAGCGACGGCCATGATCGCGCGGGTCGCTGGCTGGATGCGGTGGAATCTGCCAGCGGTAGCAATTTTGCAGTGCATGGACTTGAGCTACGCGATAACCCAGCCGAGTTACGTATTGTCGGCATGCAAACGCTGGAACCCATGCGGATTGGCCATCCGGCAACCATGCAGGTTGTGGTTTGCGGTGGTCCGGCTCGCGTGCAAGTTGACCTAAGCAGTCCGCAATTCCCGGACCTAAAAGCTAGTTCCGAACAATGGGTCGACGGTCGCAGTGTGGTTGAAATTTCGGTGGAGCCCACCCAGTCCGGGATCATTGAATGGCACGCTGAATTGCAAAGTTTGCAGCTAAATGGCGGTCAAGATCTGCGTGCTCAAGACAATCATTGGAGCACCCAAATAGCGGTGCGAACTGCCCTGCCGGTATTATATTTGGGTCAACGAACCGAGGGCGGGCGGCAGCAATTAAGCACCCTGCTCGGCCCCGGTTTTCAGTTAGTACAAGCCGAAAATTTTGCTGCTATTGATCTCAGTTTATATGCAGCATTGTTGGTGGACGACCGACCAGCCTCTAGTGTCCCAGCGGCCTTCCAGCTGCGTGTGGTGCAAGCCGTTACCGAAGAGGGTTTAGGTTTGCTGATGTGCGGTGGGGCGGCGTCTTTCGGCCCAGGGGGGTGGCAGGACACTGCAATTGCCGAATTGCTGCCGGTGGAATTTGTCCAGAAGGAAGAAAAGCGCGATCCAAGCACCACCTTGGTTGTAATCATCGACACCTCTGGCTCGATGGGTGGCAATCGAGTGCAACTCGCCAAAGAGGTTTCGCGTTTGGCCATTCGACGTTTGTTGCCGCATGATAAGGTTGGCATCGTCGAGTTTTACGGGGCCAAACGGTGGGCCGCGCCTATTCAGGCAGCCAGTAATTCCATCGAACTGGAACGCGCGTTAAACCGCTTGGATGCTGGCGGCGGCACGGTGATTTTACCGGCAGTGGAAGAAGCGTTTTATGGCTTGCAAAACGTGCAAACCAGATACAAACACGTGCTGATCCTGACTGACGGCGGCGTCGAAACCGGGCCGTTTGAAAGCATGATGCGACGTATGGCTGACAAGGGCATCAACGTTTCTACCGTTCTTATAGGCTCGCAAGCCCACTCAGAATTTTTGGTCAACTTGGCCAACTGGGGTAAGGGTCGTTTTTATCACGTGCCTAACCGTTTTAACCTACCTGAGGTGATTTTGAAGCAACCGGCAAGTGCAAAATTGCCGGCTTACCGTCCGGGTGAATTTGAAGTCGTCGCGCGTGGTAGTGCGGCCTGGTGGGGCAGTGCCGACGCCAAGCAAATTCCAGCGTTAAATGGCTACGTCGAATGCCGATCTAAAACTGATGCCGAAGTTGTGCTGAGCACGTTAGAAGGCAATCATCCGGTGCTGGCTAGTTGGCGTTACGGAGCGGGTCGGGTAACCGCATTAACCACCGAACCGACTGGGCCTGGTACCCAGCTTTGGTCGCAATGGCCCGGCTACGGCACCATGTTGGCCCAAGTCATACAGCGAACTGCGCTCGACCAAACCATGCCCTTTGAATATGCACTGATTCGTAACGGCGAAGAAGTGATGGTACTCGCGCAACAACGGCAAGCGCGGGGCCAACCTCAAGCCAGCGTAAATCAAAAGCCGTTAAAGTGGTTGGCAATTGCGCCCGGCCTTTGGCAAAGTCGTTTGACTTGGCCCAGTCAAAAAGAATTCCCACTACAACTTGGCAATGGCGAATGGCAGGTGAGTCCAGCTCATCAGGGGCTTTCTCCAGAATTTCAGGTTGATCCCTTACAATTTCTGAACTCAGAAAAATTGGCTACTCTTACCGCAGGCAGTGGCCTTCCCGGAGCCGGTGAGGCGATGGCCACTGGGGCGGGCAAGTCCCTGAAATTGCAGGAATATGCGACTTGGTTTTTGGTGTTGGCATTGCTGTTGTTCCTAGGCGACATTTATTACCGTCGCCGTCCGAGTTACGGAGGTGTGGCATGAAAATCCCTCTTCTTTGTGTTTCAAGTCTGGCCTTACTTTGGGCCACGCCGACACCTAGTTTCGCCCAAACCCAGAGTCCTGAAGTCGCTGACTCACTAGCCACGGCATTAGCCGAAAAGGGCTCACCGGCCGCGCTAGAAGAGCTTTGGCGTCAAGCGGTTTTGGACCGAGGGGACTGCACCGAACTGCAAGAGCAACTCGCACAGCGCCTACAGAACAGCGCGGACGTCGACGAAAAAATCTCGTTGCGTTGGGTGCAGTCTATGCTGTTCCAGCGGCGAGGATTGCTGCAAGATGCAATGCAAGTCATGGCTGATATGGCTGAAGAGGGGCAAGATGGGCGCTATTGGCTCAATAAAGGTCGCTTACACGATGCTTTGAACCAAGCCAAATCGGCGCAGCAAGCTTATGAATCCGCGCTCGCACTTTTGCAAGAATCAGATCCCAATCGTTTCATGATACGATTGCGTTTGGCTTTGCTGACCATGCAGGAAGATTCTGAAGCCAAGGACGCTTTGCACAAATTCGCGGTGCAAGCTGAACTTGAAACGGAGGATCGCAATCGCGCCGCTGTAGTACTGGCGCTGTTAGGTCGTCCCGCCGACGGAATTGAGTTGTTCCGCACTTATGGGGAAGGCACTGCCTTATTCCGGCAAGAAATTCGACTTGCGGAATGGGCGCTCAAAGCCAAGGATTTCGAACAAGCACAGCAATATGCTTGGCTGGCGCACTCTAGTGCCATGACCAATCGCGATCGTTATTACGCGTTGGCTATTTTGCACCAAGCCTACCGCGACGCCGATTCGCTGCAAGATTTGTTGGACCAGTTCGCAAGCGGCGAATTGTCCGATCAACCAGCGCGCGAAGCCTGGATTGCTTTACTGCGCGAAATGGGGAAATTTGAACAGGCGGTAGAGCTGTTCCAACAAGACGCGGCCGCCGCTGAATTTCCGATAGAGTTGCGTCGCGAGTTGTTGGAAATGTACCGCGACTCGGGTCGCGAGGATGAAATGCTCCAGCAATATCAGAAGTTGATTGAGGAGCAACCCACCAACTGGGTTTGGCCCGAAGGCTTATCCCGATTTTATCTAGAAAACGGCGACGTCACTTCTGCTCGCCAAGCTTGGCAAGTTTTTCTGCAAAAGGAAACCCCTGGTGGCAATTACCTCGACGGCGCCAAAGCGTTAATGGGGGTGGGCATGGACGATCTGGCGGAACAGTGTGCAGAGGCTTGTATTGCGGCCGATCAGGTTGCGTCGCAAACTTATTTGTTCTTGTTTGACCTTTACAGTTTCCGTGGAGATTTGGTTAAAGCAGCTGCTGCGTTGGACCGCATGCGTGACGCGCTGCCTCCCGATGCACCTGATCGCATGCAACTGGCTGAATCTTATGAACGGCTCGGCGACCTCGACCAGGCGGTGCGAATTTTGGAAGATTTGCGCACCATCCGCGGGCCGGAACGAACCGGCGAAGACTTGGAAATGCGCTTGGCATGGCTGCACTCTGAAGTTGGCAACGAAGAACTTGCGCTGCAACGCTGGCAAGAAATTTGGTTGCGCATCGATTCCATCCCACGGCGACGTTATGTAGAGGATCGATTGATGTCGGTGGCATCGCGCCTTGGCCGACTTGCTGACATCGCCATTGAATTGGAGAAAAAGCTCTATGCCGGCACCGCAAACAGTCGTGAAAGTGGCTTGCTGGTGCGCTTGTACACCAAGGTGGGTGATGCGGTTTCGGCGACGGAAATTATTGAGGAGCACCTCAAGCATAGTGGTGGCTCCGAAGTGGTTGCACTGCAGGAACAGGCACGAGTTTTTCTGGCATGTACCGATTACCACAATTACGAACGTACCGTTCACCAGTTGATTGCGGTCGATCCCGAAGGCGAGCCCGACTATTTGCGCCAAATTGCCATGAGTATGCTGGAGCGCGGCAAACCGCAGCAGGCGCGCACAATTTTGGAACGACTCAAGGAAGTCGGGGCAACTAGCGATGAAGCCGAATTTGAAGCCGGTGTGCTGGCATTGGCTGGTTTGGATCAAGAAGCCATCAGCGCCTACCGACGTGGCCTTGCCGGCAACGCCAACCGCATCGAAAGTTATCTGCTATTGGCTAACCTGATGTCCAAGGCGGGACAGAAAAATCAAGCCATCGGCATGTTTCAAAATTTGGCCGAGCATGCCGAACGCGATGACCTCTTTACCATTGCGATTGACGGTTTGATCAACATGGAAGCGCCGGAGCCCGTTTTACGTTGGGCGCGACGCATTACTTTGGAACGTCTTGCTCGGCGCCATGACAAACCTTATCTTTACCAATTATTGTCCGACCTCGCTGAGTTGAGTAATGATGTAGAAGCCCAATTCACGGCGCTGGAAAACTTGCTTCCCATTGCCGGCGATAGACGCACCTCGGTAGTGCGAGAATTGATGGATTTGGCCAAGGGGAACAATAGTTTTTCTGGACCGCGTCGCCAGCCGCAGCGCGAACGTCATTTGGCTTTCGGACGCCGCCTGGTCAGTTTAGGCCAATTGGTGCCGCCCCAAGTTTATTTGGACTTAGGCAAAGCCTTCCTTGATTCGCAAGCCATCGGCGACGCTGTCAACACCTTCAAACTCGCGCGTGGCTTAGCCGACTTTGACGCATTTCGGCGCGACACCGCCGATCTATTTGAGCAGGCGCTGTATTTGAATGAAGCCAAACAGACCTATCAAAAAGTTTTGATTGGCGACAGCGGCAACCTCGGCCTTTTGATCAAAGTGGCCGAATTGCACGAGCAAACTGGGCACGATGAATTGGCTCAGGAAACCTACCAACGTGCAATTGAATTGCTGCTATCAAGGCGTCCGCTGGTTGCGGCAAAGGAGGAAAAGGATTTATCCGACCCCTACGCTCGTTGGCAAACTCGCAATGTCGACGATTTTGAGCGTTTTTACGAACGCGCACAAAACGGATTGATTGCCACCATGCCTTCCTCGCGGGCGCAACTACTCCTGCAAACACAGCAAGGCAGACTGCAAAAAGACCTGGCCGAGGTCCTAGGAGTTCAAGCCAAACAACAGAAACCGTTGCCCTTGGACCGTTTTCCGCGCCTGTTGCGGCGGGTGAATTTCGTGCGCCATTTGGCCATTACCTATGGTTTGCCGGCCGCTGCCGAGAGCTTTGACCACTTATTATTATCTAGTTTTCCTGAAGACACGGCACTGTTGCCGCGCTTGGTGCGCTTGTGGAGTAAAAATGGCTTGATCGAATCGGCCAGCCGCTTGCTAGCTCAAAGCGAGCGCCCGGAACTAGAAAAGGAGCCTTTACGCTTTATGGTCGGAGAAGGCCTTGATCCAGAGGGCTTTGATTTAATCGCTAGTGACGAAGCGCTGCGCCTGCTGATGCCGATGTTGACGCGCGGCGATAAGGAAGAAGCAAAACTACTATTGCGACGGGTCAATTACCGCGGCGGTGACGGCGATTCCCAAACCGTCGGCGCGCTTTATTCGGCGGCGACCATGTTGGGGGATTCGGACCTATTGCTAACCATTAGCCGCCATTGGTTGCGCATGCAAATGGACGATTCGCAAAGTTATGGCTACTACGGACTGCGCTCATCATTGGAACGCTGTGTGCAAACATTGCCGCCGCAACACCTGCGCAGTTATTGCCAGTACTACATGCAACTGGTGTTGGAAGAACCAGAAAAACGCGGCGGCTACATTGCCGGATTGCCTTATTTGCAAGACCAGTTGACCGAGCCATTGCTCAGCGGGGAGGAGCTCACCGACTTAATTTCCGAGCAGGGTAAAATCATCGCCTTCAACTTGGGGCCGCTACTGGAAATGGCGCCGTTGGAGGATCGCGCAAGTTTGGCGTCGTCGGTTTGGTCGGAAATCTCACCGTCGACACGTTCTTATTTCCCATTTAATCTGATCACCTCTATGGAGGCTGAAATGGGCGCTGCACTCGAAGATAAGCTTGTGGAATGGTGCAAGGTTGGCTTGAGCGAAGGCGATCAGCGCTATACGGTGCAACGCGGCGAGAGCTTGCTTGATCAAAAACTTTTGGAACGTAGCTACGATTTGGTTGGTCGAATTTTGGGGGTTATGGATGAAACCTTTCCCGAAAACCCGTTGGTGAAGTCTTACCTTTGCCGTTGGATGTGGAAAAAGGATCAAAGCGCTGAGGCTGTGAATTTGGCGGTGGAGGCCTATTTCAACACCACCATGCAAACGAATACGGATTGGACCTACAACCAAGCCCGTCGTGCTATCGAGCGTGAATTTTTCCCTACTAAACCAGCGCCCTTTATCGAACGTTGGGAAAAGCAAAATCAAAGCGACGGTGCCGACCTTAAACGCACCCAAGAAAGGCTACGCTTGGTGCGCAGTTTGGATCAACCGGAGCTTTATCTACAAGAACTTCAATCCGCAATGGCTTGGCACGACGATGAAATGGATTTCAAACTGCAATACCATCGTGCCCTAATTACTCAAAAGCAGCCCCAACTAGCTGCTCAATGGTTCGCAACTCTGTTAAAGGAACACGCCGACGATCAAAGTTTATGGCGCAGCCATTATTACAGCCTGCGGTCCAAGTTTCGCTATGAAGAAGCATCCAGTGCGCTTGACCGCTGGCTGGCTATACAAGCGATTGAGGATCAAGAAAAAGAAGATACTAGCGAAGAAATCGTGGCGGCAAAAGTCGATACTCGAGTCCAACGCGCCGACGTTTATGGTTTGAAAAAAGCCCTTGATGAACATGGTGAACCGGCAGCTAAACAAGTCTTGCGTCGTCTTTGGCGGTCTTTCCCGGCTGGAAGTGACAACCAACAAATCTACGTCTACCGGCAACCGTTGGGACGGTTTTGGCCGCAGGATTACAAGCCTGTGGAACAAAGTGAAGCAGAACTAAAAGTGCAAAGGCGCGGTGGCTTGCAGGCATTTTTGGCAAGCAAACCGCAAGCAGAGACCCCGCCGCCGCCAACCATGTGGGAAGTTTTGGCGGGTTATGAATTCGGAATAGAAGAAATGCAACGTTTGTTGCGGGTCGAAGCTGATTCTGGCGTGGACGGAATGGAAGAAGTCATCACTGCACTAGCCCACGCGCGCAGTCGGAACAGTGATGGTGCCACCGCTATCCAAGAATTGCTCGACATGGCCGCCGACGGCCGCGCCTTGCGCCACCACTATTTGCAGTTGTTGGTCCTCCTCAGCGAAGAAACCGGTCCTTTATCCACTCAAGCGCAAACGGTATTAGACGGCTTGCAACGCAGCTTGGATCCCAAGGATGGCCAACAGCTTTTGGAATTGGCTCGAGTCATGGCAGCCACAGGCGACCGCAACCGTGCCGTCGCTCTTTATCGCTGGTGTGCAACTCGAGTAAGCAATGACCGTTATTCTTATTTTGATGAAAACCTGCAGCAACTATCGATACGTCAACTTTTGACCAGCGCAAAAACTGGTTTGCAAAGCGGCGACGACTTGGAGGAGATTATTGAATTTGCACTACAAGTCGCCGCGCCTGAGGACAACCCGTGGCAAACCGAAAATTATCAACGTCTGGTTTTGGAAACTTGGAGTGAATTACTAGACCCCAAAGCAGCCTTGCAAAAGTGCGAAAAAATCTGCTCCGAAGCGGATTCGCGGGAACACAGTTTACGTCGCAATATTGCCCAAAAATCTGCGCTGCTTTATGCCCAAAGCGGCCAGTTGGAGCGTGCGATTTCATGTATGGAGGTGGGCTATTGTTCCTTCCCAATCGACGCTTTCCCAAGCAAATATTATTACTTTTACGGCCAAACCGAACATTCGTATTACAGCCTTAACCGCAACCAATGGGAACAAATGCTTCCCGCCGACGCAGCCGCCTTCGCCGAACCCGGTGCCTGGTTTGCAGCCCTCGGCAATGCTGTGTTGGACTGGTATGCCGAGGAACGCCTGAACGAATCGTCTGCAGTGCAAACCGCCGCCTTGGCCGCCGTTCGTTGTCATGACTTGGGCCTAACTACAAGTGCAACCCAGTTACTCACACGTCTGCACGAGCTGCCCTTGGCAGAATCCAATTACGCTTTATGGATCGCCGACGCCTTCGCCCATTGCGGCCAACCCGACGTCGCCGGAAAAATTCAGGAGCAGCTGCTAGACAACCAAAAATTGAATCGCTACCGCTGGCCAGAAGTACTGCATGCGCAAGCGGCTCAATGGGGTGCCGAAGCCACATTGCAGAAATACTTGCCACTCGTGCAAGAAACCCAACACGAGGAATTGCTCGGTGCCTTGATTGAACTCGCCGAAGCCGCGCAGAACAGCGACGTGCTGCTGCAGCTACAGCAAACTCGCGACGTCGCCGCCAAGGCTAAAACCGCAATTGAAGCTTGGGAAGAAGCGGAAAAGAAAAAGCGCGAAGAGCTGCAGAAGAAGAATCAAGGCCAGAGCGGAATGATGATCATCCGCTAACTAAATGATCATCAAATAACGCTGGATGCAGCTTGGAATCGTATTTCGCGCATCCACCTGGACCGAACATGAATAAATCTTTGTTTCGTGGCGGTTTTATGCGTTTCCTTATGAGTTGGATATACTCTCAGGGCCCAAGTTGGTTGGATTCACTTGGCGCGCGGTGTTCCAATTCCCTGCCGACAAAGGCTTGTTATGCCTAGAACTCTTAAGCGACTTGGAGTGAGACCTAGATCTTGATTTAGTAATCCGCGATAGCCAGGACTGCATTTCTGTATTAGAAAATCTTGGCAATGGAAACTTCCAAGCGCATTTTGTATTTCAAGGGCTAGACTCCGACCTCATCGACCAGCCGGGTCAGCGCGATTCCTGCCGTGTCATTTTGCATGGTGGAACTCCGAACGATCGGTATTTCGCCCAGTCAAATCGACACCTAGCAAAAGAAACAGGACGAAGAACGAGAGGCGCAACAAACTTCTTCCATGTCCGCGATTCGCATACGTTGACGATTGGGTGGGGGCTCTGGCAAACTCTGCGCTCCTATGCAGCTCCATCCAGCCCCTCCTATTACCGAAGTCGCCGCCGATCAGCCAGGCCAACTACGCGAGCTTGCGGCTGAAATGGCCGCACGCTTAGAAGTTGCGCGCACTCTGCCTGCTAATTCTTACCTCGGTGAGCGCCCCGACTGCGGCGATCATTCTTTTGGATTTTGGTGC
>JACKQG010002385.1_pt1 | contig 24621 bp, 21 predicted proteins | sample 8237621 | NCBI WGS metagenome assembly JACKQG01 (sample SAMN15677084, study PRJNA649215) | marine metagenome | biome: marine; feature: Black Sea; material: saline water; isolation source: suspended particulate matter (SPM) from the Black Sea western gyre | collected 2013-06-09/2013-06-10 | depth... | reverse complement strand
TCTCAACGGTAACGCGAGAGTCGATAATGATAATCCTGATGCAGCAACGATAACGAGTTGGACGGCATGGAATATCGACCTGACGCGCTTTGCCGGCCAGGGCGTCAACCTTACCAATGTAACTTCGATTACTCTCGGCCTTAGCTCGGTTACCGGCGGTACAGGTATGATGTACTTTGACGATATTCGTCTCTATCCGCCTGCACCATAATCGGTAATGAAGTACATTATTGATATTACAAATTTATATTATGAATGGGCCTATACTGATTGATTCTGTATAGGCCCTTTTCCTTATACTTAATCAGGTCTTATCTTGAAAATTTCAAAAAATATTAGTTCTTCCAACAAATATTTTAGGTTTGATGCCTGCTCTCCGGGAGTAACTTAGACTCGAAAAATTAAATATATTCCAATGCCTGAAAAAGTTAGTTTTCGCACTGAGAACTTTTTTTGTAATATAATGGCATTTTCGAACGTCTGATATAATAATTCTTGGTATTGGTCTGTTTACTGGTGCGAGATTGAGGTAAACTCTGTACCTTTATAAAAAATTTGAGTCAAAGGAGCTATACGAAGGTGAAAGCAGCTAAAACCAGGCATGTTTTTTCAAACAAAGCTTTGCAATGGATTATTACCTGGCTCATATATCTGGCCTTCTTTTTCTTTTTCATTTGGTACCATGACGTACGAGGAAAGCCTTTTTCTCTTTGGACAACGGAAAAATGTACGGCCATAGCGTCGGTTTACTGTCTTGGTCTGGCGCTGTTGCTCGGTCCGCTGTCGCGCTTTTATTCGGGCTTTGACAAGCTTCTGCCTTATCGGCGGACTATGGGAATCACGGCGGCGTTCATGACGATTCCTCACGCTTTGTTGGTGCTCTTTTACCTTCCCTACAAATTCCCGGAGAAATATTCGGAGCAATACTTCCTCAGTTGGTTTGTCGGCCACTGGTTTACAATCGTTATGGGATTTCTGATTTTTGTCCTTTTCATGGTGATAGCAAGATATTCCTTTCCGAGCGGCATTCAAAAACTCGGCAAACGCAAATGGATGATTCTTCAGAAATTCTCCTACCTTGTTATGGTCATGATTGTCCTTCACCTGCTGTCTATGGGCAAAATACCGAAAAACTGGATTGCCTGGCTCGAAACTCGGGACTACCCGTTGCCGCCCGGATCTTTTGCTTCTATGAGCTTATGCGTCTTGGCGCTGTTGTTTAAGGTTGTGGACCTTTTCGTTCATGGTGACTCATTGGCCCGGCAGCCGGCAGGGCAAGAAAATGCTGAAACTTCTTCGAATGCTGAAAATGTTTGCTTAACGAAACAAGATGAGCAATAACTGCAACTAAATGTAAGATAATGGAGAAATTCAAAATGAAGAATGCCGCACGTACAACTATCGTAGTCAGCACTGTTATCATTGTAATCTCAGCAATCTTGTTGTCGAACGCACTCGGTCAGCGTCCATCAAGGCCGGGGACAGACCGGCAGGGTGATTCCCAGCTTGAAAAGCCTCCTATTGCAAAAGACGATAACGAGAAGAGAATTTTTGGTGTTCTCGAGAATATCCTCAGAAGCCAGAGTTATAGAAACGTACCACCGCAGGATGGGCGGTTTTTGCGCATTATGACCGAATCGATGAACGCGAAAAATGTCATTGAGATAGGAACATCCACCGGCTATTCCGGTATCTGGTTCGGCATGGCGCTTCAAAAAACCGGCGGCAAGTTGACGACGTATGAAATCGATGCCCAGCGTGCAGCCACCGCTCGTGACAATTTCAAAAAAGCCGGTATGGCCGATGTTATAACGCTCGTCGAAGGCGATGCCCACGAGGAGGTAAAGAAACTTAAAAGTCCAATCGATATTCTCTTTCTCGACGCAGACAAGGAAGGCTATATCGATTATCTCGATAAGCTTTTACCGTTGGTCCGTCCCGGCGGTCTTGTCATTGCGCACAACATTAATCCCAGAATGGCTGACCCAAAATACATGGAAGCGATAACAACGAATCCCAATCTGGAAACCATCGTCCGAAGCGAAGTTAGCTTAACGCTGAAAAAAAGGTGATACCGGTTCAAAATCAACAACACCGGACGCGTCTTAAAGCCCTACGCAATAGAGAAAATGATTTGATCGCATGAATCATTATTTCTATATAGCGTCGGGCTTTTGTTGTTCGATAAAAAAAAGCCCCTGCGGTGCGGAGGGAGAGGAAAAAGCGAGATTCCCGCAGGGGCATGAGTTGCATCATATTTCAACTTTTATACCATCTATATCTCGGCATTGGTAGAATAAATATAATTAGATGTTTCCTCATTTAATATTATATAATCCATAATTTATCTCGTACTTTCTCTTGCTCCATGGAGATTACAACTTGTCGGGAATATTTCGATTGAAGGAAAACTCGACTTTTGCCTTTGCCGGCTTGCCGTTGACCTCCAACACCGGGTAGGCAAGGAAGTTGATCGGACCTGAAGCCGGGCCCGGTTCAAGCACAAGGTCGCGGCCGCGGCTAAGTTCGATACGGTTTGCCGGATGGTGGCCGAAGTAATATGTAGATAAGCTGGAACACTTGTCACCCTCACTGATGTCAATGGGCCACCACCTGCCGTCCGTGTAGAACTCCGCCCAGCAATGATAACCGTCTATACCCCCGGCGTTTCTCTCCGAAGGAATTGCCGCACCAATGGCAAAGCGTGCAGGAATACCGACTGCCCGGGACAAGGCGATGAAGTAGGAATGAAAATCTGTGCAGTTACCGGTGCGTGCGTCACACGCATAGACGGCGTCGCCTTTTCCCCACCCTGAGCCGTACTTCATATAACGCATGCGGTCTATAACGTGGTCGTAAATGGCTCTCGCACGCACGAGGTCACCCTTCTTGCCCATGACGACCTCTTCGGCAATGCTGCGGAATCTCTCATCGGCCGGCACAAGCTGCTCCGCCTTAAGGTATTGCTCGGGGACTGTTGTTTGCGATGCATAAACGGCTTTCTCAAGGCGGTGTATCTGAAAGCGGATAGCGACGGTTTTTCCGCTGTCTTCCGCTCCGAGTTTCAGGAAAAGTACTCTGTTTCCATATTCACGCTCTTGTAATATCTGTTGCTCTCCAGGAGCCTTGATGGATTTCATCTCGACCGTCTGGAATGAGTCTGTGCTCGGCAGGGGAATCCACATATGGGCGTTACCGGTTATTTCAGGTAGTGTTGCTTTATAAAGAAACTCGAACTCGTCAAGACCTTTAATTACTCCAAGCAGATCTGGCGGTGCTTCCTCCGCCGGCTTGCGGTGCCATGTTTTGTCGCGTTTCTGTTTCCAAACATAAAATGGTTGACCGTTGATTTTGTGTACCGTAGTTTCAGTAACTTTCATCTTGCCCGGATCGCCGGCAAGGAAGAAATCTACGTCATAAACATCTCCGTCGATATTCGCCAAATCCACGCAGGCAAAATGCCGCCGCGGACCCAGGTTCGCCAGATACTCGGTGTGGACACGGACCAGCTTAAGTCGAAGTTCCTTATCGTCAAAAGGAAGTTTGAAATATCCTTCACCTAAACGGGTCTGCTCTTCTATGTGTTTTTCGATACCATCCTGTATGTCCTTTGTTACCAGGTTAGGTACAAACTCGGACGCACCTTGCCCCTCATCTTTGGGCTTATTACAGCCGGCAAGCATAGTACAAACTATTAACACTGATGATATTGCCTTTAGCCGGTTCATAACAGATCTTTCATACCACTCAGTCAGGAGGATAATATCATTTCGGATGTTCGCCGGTCGGATGCTCCCCGGTAGGATGTTCACCTGTCGGATGTTCTTCTGACGGAGTTTCCTCGGTTGGAGTTTCTTCGGCCGGAGTTTCCTCGGCTGGATGTTCGCTGGTCGGATGCTCCCCGGCCGGATGTTCACTTTCTTGTTTGCAGCCCATCTGGCCAAACGAAACAACTGCCGCAATCAACACCACTATAAGGATACTTTTTAACTTGTTCATATTTACAGATTCCCCTTTCGTGTTTATTGCTCTTTACACTTGCACAACATAGAGCCTGCCATCTAATTTTGCATTCCCAACAATCGAGTTTTGCAATAAGGCATACTATTTAACGGCTCAAAAGAATCAAACGCTCTTAAACCTCTTTAATTACGCTAATGATAGACAAAGGTTGGATTCTGTATATCAGGGGAAAGCCTGTTTTTTCTATAAGGGAAATCCCTATACCCATCATACCGCAGGATGATACATTTCATGACAAATTCGTCGTTTATATGACCTCCGAGGTTCCAAAAATATGCTTAACTGCTTTTTTGAAAACATTGCGCCGATATGTAACTGCTGCTGTAAAGCCTTCAGGTTAAGTTATTAAACAGAATTTTGCTACGTGATACAAAAAACGAGATAGCGGATTTTAATGCGGTAACAGGTAAATAGCCACTCAAAGGAGTCGTTACGGTCTTGGTAATCTACTTTGCTCAGCATCTGTCGGCGGGTAATTTTTGAAGGTTGACCACATTCCCGGCCTGCCTGAGTCCCATGCATCCTGGTTGAAAACCTTTTCTTTTTTCATATACGCAACGTGACCGTCATAAAATGTCATGTTGACGCCCTCGCTGTGACGGTATAGTGTTGGGCCGTCAGTGCCGACCTGTTTATAAGGTGTAATTGTGTCCTGGCCAAGAACATCCCATCCATCTTTGTAATTGGCTCCCCACCACCAAAGCCACCAGTCATTGCTCTCGGTGAATATAAGTTCTCCGGCTGGGCTGGCAACGGTAGTATTCCTGTGTCCGGCATAGCCTATACCATACCAGTCTGAAAAGTACCAGTCTGTCAGGTTATAGCCGTAACTGAGCCAGGAGTCCCACTGGGAATCGGGTCTTTCTTTTATCGAAACAACATCACTCGGACACAGAAATTCCCTTGGCGCGTTCCAGCCGGGTGCGGCATCGCCCTTCATTGCCCGATAGCCAACCAGGTCTCGAAAGAGTTGATTGGCGGGCCAATAGCGATTGTCGCCCAGTGTTCTGTCCATAATCGGAACATACCAGCCGTCTTCATCATCGGCATAAAGGGTGTTGGCCAGTCCCATTGTTTTGAGGTTGTTGCTGCAGACGATGCGTTTGCCGTGGTCTTTTGCTCTCATCAGGGCGGGCATAAGAATCGCCATCAATAGTGCGACGATAGCAATCACAACCAAAAGCTCTATTAAAGTAAATCCCGTTAGAAATCCCCTACGTGTACTATTATAAAATCTTTTTTCTAACGGGATAAACCCTCTTTGTCTTTTCATAATTACACCCCTGCTTTTATATGAGTTATCCTATTGCTATTGTACTTTTAAGGATGCGCAAATCAAAAGAAATGTTCTTCCAGGCCGTGCCTTATATTTGTATATCTATAATCCCAGCCTGTGCTTCTTCAGTTTCTTGTCAAACTCTTTTGCTCTGCCCCCGACGTATGTATCCAGCCGGGCCCAGTACTTTTTGCTGTGGTTCTTGATTTCCGTATGAACGAGTTCATGCAGAATCACGTAATCCATCAATTCCTGAGTCAATGAAACCAGGTTAATATTCAGGTTGATATTATTCAGGTTTGAACAGCTTCCCCATCTTGTCTTTTGGTTCCTTATGAAAACCTTGTTGTATTTGAAGCCGTGTATGTCTGCCAGCTCGCAGAGTCTGTTCCTGAGAATTGTTTTGGCTTTTGTTACGGGCAATTTGGGTTTGTCGTTAAGGGTGGTTTCATGTTCCTTTTCGATTTTTCTCACATAGTCCAGGCTCTGTTTAGCCCAGCTAAGATTCTTAAGTAAATATTTTCGGGCCTTCTTAAGGGATGTTCTTGTGGGAAATGCGATCCTGACCGGCTTAAAAGCTCTTATGGATATTGACATTCTTTTGGCTCTTTTGGACTGGGAAAAAACAACTGAGCCGAGCGGTGGGATGTCGAGGATTGTAATGGACATAGTGTAAGTGCAATCTCCTGAGTAAATATTATATTTGGTGCATTTTAACGGAAACAACTTGAAAAATCCCCTGATTTCAATAAGATTTGATAACGGAACATGAAGAATTTCTTGTATGTCGACTTCAGGTAAAGGCTAACTATGGCAAAAATAACTTTCAATCACGCGGAACTTTTACAAATTCTTATTTCCAATGAACTTTTGCCTAAAAAGATATTACGTCCGAAGGTCGAAGGCGATGAAATCCATTTCGTGGTAGAAACAAACCTTCCTCTTTTACAATTTGTTCCTGTTTCATTAAGGTACTTAAGCTATGCCGATAACAACGCAATATTTGAAATCACTGTTGTCAACAGCAGTCTGAACGCAATGATAGGCCGGCTGAACCTGTTATCCAAACTTAACGCCCCGGCGTATGTTAAGTTTGATTTCCCAAAAGTTTCTGTTGATGTTAATGAACTGCTTAAAGAAAAGAATATTAGAGGTGTTCTGATAAAAGACATCATCTTTAACGATGGCGAATTTACGATTGTAACTTGCAGCACTTAAAAAACTTTTCATCTTCGCTGGTTGCGATAGAAACTGAATGAATAAAGCTTTGCGTTTCTCAATTCGAATTCCAACCGAATCATTTTGCCTTTGAGAGCCTGAATCGATAATTCGTTCTGCCATTCAACCTTGATATCCGCAACACTTTGTCTGACAGACTTGGCTGCGGCGAGTTCTTCGTCGTTGTCATTGAGGAGTCTCGTTCTCACAAATCCTTGTCCATAAATATCGGCACTAAGACATAGTGTCCCCCCTGTGTACAGCAAAGGCTTGGTGACAACAAATGCTGAAGTGTTCTTGGAAACTTGCTCGTAGCCGGCAAAACCATCCGGCCGAAGTGTTGCGAGACAGAAATATCCATTACGCCAGCCGAAGTGTTTATCATCACTGCTTCCGTAATAAAGCCGGATTTCGTCTTTCTCGAATACAGGGCATGCAGCCGCGTAAACACATCCCCAATCGTACTGGCCTTTCTTAGGGCTGTTAGCAATCAATGGATTACCCGGATCGATCCGATGCCATATAATTGTATCCGGGCTCCAGGCCAGTTCCGTATGAGTGCGGTCAATCTTGGAATTGTAGATAGCAGGCAGACCGAGGTAAACGCCGGCGTAATAGAACACGGGCATGGCATACGTTTGTAGATGGTTTTCCAGACCTTCGAGTACAACTTCGGCCTTACTCCAGTGTAGGAAGTCTTTGCTTGATGTCCTTGCTACCTGTCGCCCGCGAGGAGGGGCCCATGTGCGGGTGAATCCTACATATTCGCCGAGTGTAGGAGCCCAAAGTGCATTATTGTGCGTATCTCCTCGAGCATTTATCTCCGGGCATTCGATGCCCTTACTCCAATTAAGCCCATCATGAGAAAACGCCACGGAAATTTTCGAACCCTTAAAAAACATCTTATATCTACGCTTTGGATCTGGGTCGTGAAGATCTGCGAATATACCCGCCCCATGCGGCCCGCGAAAGACAAGGTTGTTTAGATTACTGCCGTTGAACTTCACGAGACGGAGTTTGGGTTTCATCCACCTCAGACCGTCCTCAGAGGTCGCGTAACAAATACCCATCTCGCGATTCCTGGGACGGTACGGACTCTGGCTGCGTTTCTCGATAGGCGGTTTCTGGCCCGCCTGATCAATGATAAATGGGCTATACCAACATTCGTAAAGCTTTTCCTGCCGGTCATATATAACGTTGGCGTAGAGATTGTCAAAGCGGACTTCCCAGGCCTTGTCTTCTGAAAAAAGTGGGTTGTGCCTGCTTTTTTGAACTTTACCAACAGCAAGCCTTGCGTTTTTTGTTTGCTCAACAATACGATTATCCAGAAGAAGGAACCTGTCGCGCTTCATGCTTGGATTGTCTTGGTGAGGCGGGGAAGCTCCTGTAACAGCACAAACGAGGCCGCTGAGCACAGCCACTATTACAACCATAATTGCTGTTACATTTCCTTTATGTTCAGATATATTCGTCATAATAAAATTCCTTGTAAAGGAAATATAAATTTATGAAGCTGGATTTTCCAATATAACTGTTCGTATCCTTGCTCAGCTACGATACCGAGTCCTATTTCTAATAGATTATCAAGTCTGCCCTGAATGTTCAAGCTCTCAAACATAGATACCGTCGTCTGTCTTGAACTCGAGCAGACTTGTTCTATGCACCCCTGCCACCTTAAAATAACCAGCCACTTTCGACACGTTCTCCGTTTACGTGTAAAAACTTCCATTGCATGCACTGACATTATTCGGTATTCTTATGAAAATGAAAAGACCATATACGTGATATTTGCTTTGTCAATCTTAATGATTAGAAAGTGAGAAAGTGATGAAAAAAGTTATCCCTTTTATTGTTTGCATTGTCTGTGTATCTTATGCCTCCGGCGCTATTCCTCGGAGTCCCCGGTGGCAGCCTAAGGATTTCGAGTTCAAGAGTTCCGCGGTTTTCGAAAATCCTTTCACGGTTGATTTCAGGGCCGTGGTGACTGGACCCAACGGTCGTGCCTTCACAACACTCGGCTTCTACGACGGCCAGGGCGTTTGGAAGCTTCGCATTGCCGCCAACACCGAAGGAAGGTGGAGCTTTACAACACAGTCCGGTGAGCCTACGCTCAACGGTAGGAATGTTTCCTTCACGTGTGTCCGAAATCCAAACACCAGGGTCCACGGAGGTTTACAGGTCGATGCCGACAGCCCGCATCACTTTGTTTACGAAGATGGTACTCGCTACTTTCTCATGGGCTATGAGTGTGACTGGCTGTGGGCTTTGGACATGCACGATGAGAAGCTGACACGATTTAACCGGTTTATCGACACTTTAGCCGATCACAGGTTCAATCATATTATCCTCAACGCCTATGCCCACGACTGCGGATGGCGCAAAGGAAAGACGGAAAGCGACGACTTCGGTCCTCCGGCGATGTATGCCTGGGAGGGATCCAACGACAGGCCCGACTATAGCCGCTTTAATTTGTCCTTCTGGAAACACTACGATCGGGTCATCCATTCACTCTACGAAAGAGGAATTGTTGCGCACATCATGATTAAAGTGTACAACAAGATGGTTCGGTGGCCTGAAAGAGGCTCGCCCGACGACGACATGTTTTTCAAATGGATGATGGCTCGCTATGGGGCCTATCCGAATGTCGTGTGGGATTTCTCCAAGGAAGCTCACAACGAGAAAGACCTCGAATACAAGCTCAGCCGCTTTCGCCTGATTCGCAGCGTCGATCCTTACCATCGTTTAATCACCAACCACGATGACAACGCCGCTTACGATAGTGGCGCATACAATGAATTGCTCAGCTTCCGTTCGGATCAGCAGCACAGCAAATGGCGACAAACGATTCTCCGGCAGCGGCAACAGAACTCATGGCCCATTGTCAACGTCGAGTTTGGCTACGAATGGGGTCTGGGAGGCAAAGACGATAAGACCTACGGTGTGGTTCAATCTCCGGAAGAAGTCTGTCGCCGCGCCTGGGAAATCTGCATGGGAGGTGGTGCGATTGTATATTACTACACCAACACCGCCTGGGATGTGATTCATCCGAAGGAGATACCCACGGGCTATAAGTACTTCAAGAATTTATATGAGTTTTTCGCTGGAACGCAGTATTGGCTCATGCAGCCACAGGATATCGTCAGCCAGGGGTATTGCCTTGCCAATCCGGGCCAGGAGTATATAGTATTCCTCAACACAGCCAAGCCGTTTAGCCTCAAGCTGAGCAACGTCGGCAAAACGCTCACCGCCGTGTGGTTCCATCCTTATACTGGTCAGAAAGCTCCGTTAGGTAATCTTCCTGAGGCTCCTCAGGCTTCAGTACAACTTGTTCCTCCAAAAGCCTGGGGTGATGGGCCGGTGGTTTTACATATAAAGGAATGAGAAGAAAAGTTAGAAATGCAGCCTTTGAAAAAACTGTGACTTGGATGCAGGAATTGCATATTCACCGTACAGGAGCTTTCCCACTTCTCTGGGAAGGTCCGTTTCGATCACATCGACTCCACATTGCAACAAGGCGCGATAGCGTTGCTCAACTGGCACAGTGCCACTCGCTCGATTAACAATAAATTCTCGATCGAGATTTCTGGAGGTACCCACGATACAACAGGTTCCTTTTGCGTGTATCATTTGCAACAGTTCCATATCCCTTGGCGGCGTGTGTCCTACAAAAGCTATGATGTTGCTCCAGGGAATATCCGTCTCATCGAACTCGTAAAACCTATCAAGATTTGGAATCATCACCTCCATCATGATATTCTTATTCAACTCGTAGCACTTCTGGGCGTCTTTGAAGCTATAGACGATGAGCATGACGTATGCCTCGGCCCGATGCTCCTCAATCTTCCTGGCACGGACTTCAGCAGGCACATCTTTTTGATCGAGCACAAGAACTGTCTTACCCCGGGCCCACTGCAGTACCTCATCGAGCGTTGGAATCTGAAACTTGGTAACAAGCCCTTCGGTATCTTTCAGACGCAGTTCTTTAAGCTCCTGCAAAGTCAGCTCCGCGACACTACCTTTGCCGGTCGTAGTCCTCTCAAGCGTTGCATCATGGTGCACTACGATCACACCATCTTTGGTGTAGCGAGGGTCGATTTCCATGATGGCAAACGTGTGTTGGAGCGTGTTCTCAAATGTCGCTATGCAGTTCTCGGGAAAATTTTGTTGGGGACCTCCACGATGTGCGCTGACAAAATGCAAAGATTCACCGCCGTATCGGAAAAGCTCTCGCAGATTCTGTGGATTTTGCGGATTGATCACATGCAGCCGTGAAGATGGTGTTGAGCTACCCGGCACATCTTTGGGCAACGCCAAATTGGCTGCGATCAGCATGACGATTAGAATTATTACTGGTGTTCTCATTTTTAGCCGGCTCTATGACAACAGTACCATCGATGTTTCCATTAACGACCCTTAATATCATTTCTCCAGAAATCCATGTGGTAATTAGGGCTGTCCGCATTCCAGACTTTGTTAATTATATCCAAGTCTCCGTCTCCATCCATGTCAAAAAGAACGGCATCATGCCAGCCGGGATTGTCCTCGTGGATCACGATTGGTTTGAAAACCGGATCGGCTCCTTTTATTCTAATCCAAATAACACCTCGCTCTTTTAGTCCGGGTGGTTTCATGGGCAGCAGGCCATTACTCATCATATATGTGTCCGGGTCTTCTTGTTCGCCGGCAAAAATCTCCAGATTCCCGTCTTGATTCAGATCTGCTATACCAAGTGAATGAAATGAACCGGTCCTTGAATCACCGGGGGGATCAGGCAATTGATGGCGATACCATTTTTTTCCTGCCTCACGGTTCTCCACCCAGTAAACGTGGGAAAAGCCCGTGTCGCAGTCGCTATACACAATGTCATTCACACCATCTGAATTTATATCAGCCACCCAAACACGCATGCTCGTACCATACGAAGCATTCTTGACCGGCTCATGGGGCCACGAATGCGACCGCCAGGTTCCCCGGCCCTGTCCTGGATTTTCCAGCCACAGGCCCGGTATTACGATATCAGGATGTCCGTCGCCGTTTAAGTCACCAACACCACGGGGCGCGATACCTCCATGGTCATTACGGCCATCCAGAATAACACTTTTGGATAGGTTTTTGGCCGGATCAAACCAGCATAGAACATGACCGTCATAGCTGACAAGATCGAGTATGTTATCCCCGCTGATATCTGCGGAAATGATATCATGACCCCCGCCGTCGTAAGGGAACGCTTTCCACGCGGAATCTGGAAGAGCGGTTTTACCGGGATTTTTGAACCAGACTCCCCAGAAAACCACATCAATCCAGCCGTCCTGGTCCATATCTAAAGTGGCCGTACCGAGGGTTCGTTCCAGATGCTCCGAGGTGGCAATCGTATGACGTACCCAGGTCGCATCGTCCTTTCGTTCAAACCAGTAAGCCGTCTTGGTTTCACGCCTTGAAACAGCCACATCAGGATTCCCGTCGCCATTGAAATCCGCCACGCCGATGCCGCCCGTCCCCCAGGATGAGCCGGGTAAGGATGGGGTGATAGTGAAGTGCTTCCATTTCATAAATTCCAATTCCTTATCGGCAGAGGAAACAGCGAATGTTATGCTTGCTGATACTGAAAAAAAGGCGGCTATAATAGGGATAATAAACCGTTTATTGCTCATTTGATTAAACTCCAATATTTAGAGTTAATAATATACTAAATCTGTCGATTATACTCTAATTAAAACTGGTTCAATTATTGGGTAACAGACCATGTGGGAATAGGTAAGAGTTTACTTTCTATGGATAGTTATCTGGTTCCAATCATCTAACAGTTTTTTTAGAAGATAACGTTTATCAATTTCACCGGCTCAATTCTAAACGCAGCGCCGCGACCCTCGAAGAAACCATGTTCGGCAATTAAATGAATATTCAACTCCGACCAGCGGATAGTTTCACCTGAATTGTAGCGTTGAACGGTTGTAATCCTCTTTACGTATCGTCCTGAATGCGGCCATGGACAGATTAGTGAGCCTTTAGCTTCGTCTGCTACTGCCTGGAGCTTATCATCTACTTTAATCCAATTTCCAAGCCCCGTTTTTGCAGTATCTGTTATTTCCTGCATCCTTGCGGCGATCTCTTCCATTGTATAGCCAAGCTTTGATACCTGAGAAGCATCAGCGTAAATAACCTCATTAAAACTTCGAGAATCATCACCCATAAAGCCGCCCGCTACCAATTTTGACGACCTTAATATCTGTTCCAGCTTTCGTGTTTGGGGTGATTCTTTCATAATTGGACTCTTTCAACATCCTATTCGAATTTGTCAAAGAAAATTCTCTCTTCCTTCATCCCGAGTTCAGCTAAGACTTTTATTGCCGCGTCAATCATGCCGGGACTTCCACAAAGATAAGCCTCATACTCCGAGGCATTCGCCAAATCCCGCCGAACAGCTTCGGTTACAAGCCCGACCTCACCGTCCCAGTTTTCGTTCTCCCCAGGACCGGCCACCACCGGCACAAACCTAAAATCAGCCAAATCTGATTCGAACTCTTTCATCTGATCGAGCAGAAACAACTCATTGACTTTATTTGCTCCGAAGTAGTACGTTGCTTTCCTGTTATTGGCCGTGTTTTTCATGTAGTGCAATATACACTTTATAGGTGCCATACCCGAGCCGCCCGCGATGAACACTATTGGTGCATCTGTCTCGGAAAGCCGGAAATCTCCGTAAGGACCATTTATCCTCACTTCGTCACCGACTTTCAGATATTCAAAGCAATACGTAGTGCAAATCCCGCCGGGCACGAGTCTGATGATTGTCTCGATATTGTGTTTCTCCGACGGGTCACTGGAAATCGAGTATGCTCGATACACTTCTTCGCCGCCTTTTTTGTAAACCGGCGTTAATAACTGTAGATACTGGCCTGGAATATAATCAATTTCTTTCGGTTCAACCAGCTCAAAACGGAACTGCTTTATATCATGCGTAAGGTCCGCTATCTCAGCACACTTGCAGATATATTCACGGGCCGCGAATAGCTCAGGCGGGATATCGATACTCAGATCGTTGCGAACCTTGACTTGACATGCGAGGCGAATATTCGACTCTCTCTCATCCTTCTCAAGATAAGGTTCTTCAGTCGGCAGCAAAGGCCCTGCGCCTTCCAATACCTTCAGTTTGCATAATCCACATGTGCCACGCCCCCCGCAGGCACTGGGGATGAATATCTTTTCCGCAACCAGCATTGAAAGAAGGTCCTTGCCTCCTTTGACCGTAATGTTACGTTCGTCGTTAATGTTTATCTGGCATGGGCCATAATTTGCAAGGAAATGTTCACAAATGCTTAAAAGCGCCGCCAATCCGGTGCCGATTGAGCTTACTACTATAACCGCAACCAATATCTCAAGAACCATTTATGTCCTTTACAAATCGAGTTGTACTACCTTGCCTGCAGCACACCTGAAAATCCCATAAATGCCAGTGCCATCAAACCTGCTATTATGAGAGTTATGCCTGGTCCCTGCAAACCTTGAGGAATCCGGTCGTTGACCAGCTTTTGCCTGATACCCGCCATTGCGATTATGGCCAGAAACCAGCCGAGCCCGCTGCCAAATCCATAACCAACGGCAACTATAAAGCTGTAGTCCCGAATCACCATAAACAATGATGCTCCGAGGATTGCACAATTGACGGTTATCAAAGGCAGAAACACGCCGAGCTGTTGGTACAGGAACGGTGAATATCTATCAAGAACCATCTCGACAAGCTGCACAAATGCAGCGATGATTATTATAAAGAGAATAAACCTGAAGAACTCCAAATTGAGGGGCACAAGAACATAGTGATAAACCAGCCAGTTAAGCATACATGTTGAAGTCAGAACAAATATCACTGCGAAACCTAATCCCGTCGCCGTCTTAACCTCTCGCGAAACTCCGAGGAATGGACACAGGCCCAAAAAGTAAGTGAGCAGAATATTCTGTGTAAACACCGCAGATATGCATACTATAAATGCCTGAGATATTTCCGGTCCTGCATTCATTTGGTATTATGCTCCCTTCTTATTTCAATTGACCTGAATATCCACGTTACTACCCCTAACATAAAGAAGGCCCCGGGCGGCGCTACCATTATTATCCACTTGTCCCAGTAAGGTCCGCTGAAATATGGCATCGGATAACCCAAAACCGTTCCCATGCCTAAAAGTTCGCGAATAGTTGCAATTATCAGCAGGATAAACGAGTAACCAAGAGCATTGAAAAAGCCATCCAAAAATGCCGGCCCCGGCGGATTGGTATTACCATAAGCCTCGCATCTGCCCATTACGATGCAGTTAGTAATGATAAGTCCTACATAAGGCCCGAGATTAGTGCTCATCTCCGGCCAATACGCCTTGAGCACCAAATCAACGATTATTACATAAAATCCTATAATCAGAGTTTCAATCATCATTCTTATATTTCGCGGGGTAAACTTTCTCAACAGGGATACGGTCGCCGCACTCAGGGACAGCGTAAATATCAGTGCAACGCACATAACGACAGTATTGAGCACAAGATTAGTCACCGCCAGCGTGCTGCATATACCCAATACCTGCTTAAATACAGGGTTATTTCGCCACAGCCCATCTATGATAATTTTCCTGGCGTCGGGTTTCTTGTTCACTGTGTCCGGCCCTCCCCATTCGTTTGAGCAAACTCCGAAAGCCATTTTTTCAACGCATCATTAATTATTCTCTCCAGTCTTGCACTCGTTTGAGTCGCGCCGGTAACGGCGTGCACATCGCTTGTTCCCAACATATCACTGGGCCGCTTCATGTTAAGAGATTTACCGGCCGAAGAAATGACCTTGTCTTGAAATTGACTTCTAAAAGTATTCTTGGTTATCTGTGCCCCGAGCCCCGGTGTCTCGTTTTGTTCGTAGAAAGCTATCCCCGTAATCGTCCGGAGATCCGCCTTTATACCAATAACGCCCTTGATAGGCGCCCAGAATCCCTGGCCGGATATCGGCAGGGCATAGGCAATGGTTTGTCCTGAGTCTTTCAATGTATAAGCATCACCTGTCTTTTTATCCGGACTGCTAACACGCTCGACAAATCTTCTGTGCAGTTCCGATCTGCTTGTTCCTTCATTAAATAAGCCGGGCAAAACACTTAGAACGGCCTTCTCAAAGGCAAGATGTTCGTTTGCTTCGACCCTTGCACCGGTAACCTGAGAGAATCCGATTACAATCGAACTGAAAAACGATGTCATCACAAACATATAGACGACTGGAAACCACCATTTATCTCGCATCAGCCACCTCCTTCGGCAGCTTTCGGTTCTTATATGCCTGTGCCGTGTAATCCAAAATAGGAGCAAACATATTCCCTATCAGGAGTGCAAACATCAACCCCCCGTTGAAAATCGAGAAGTTCCTTATGATAGTCGCAAAGACTCCGATCAAAATAGCATAGATAACCTTGGCCGGTTCTGTCCGGGGAGCGCTCACAGGATCGGTTGCCATAAAGAAGGCGCCGAATAAAAAACCGCCCCCAAGTACTGCTGGTAATGCACCGGGCACTGGCTCGACACCGAAAGCGTAAAGAACCTGATTGAAAACCGCATATGTTATAACCAAAGTCAGAATAATGGTCCTGCTTGCAGTTTTAGTCCAGAAAAGATAAATGCCACCAACCAAAATTAACAATGCACTGGTTACCCCCATTGTTCCACTGACTCGTCCGAAAACCAGCGCCCGGGAAAATGTTCCTCTCGCAACATATACGACTTGGCCCTCAATCACATCGGCCGGTATTTGCTCGACTACTTGTTCACCATCACTGTTTCGCAGGACGATTCTGCCGGCTTTCAAATGGGCCATAGGCGTAGCGCTTGTTATTGCGTCTTTGTTCTGGGCAGTTGTCCATTTAGCCAGCGCCCCTAATTGCCCCTTTGATACCGGAGCCCAGGTGGCTGTAAGCGCAATAGGAAAGCAGATATAGACAAAACATCTGCCCGCCATCGCGGGATTAAAAATGTTGCGTCCGAATCCCCCGAAAACCTCTTTTGCGAAAGCGACAGCAAAGGCAACACCGATAGTCAATACGTGCAATGGAACCGTTGGAGGCATAATCAGAGCGAATATCGTGCTGGTTACGAAAACAGCTTCACTGACAGGCTCGCCACGCTGTCGCGAAAAAATGAACTCAACGATGAAACCAACCAGTGCCGACCAAATCAGTATGAAAAGGCAACGCCAGCCAAAAAAATAAATGCTGCCGGCCACACAAGGCAGTAATGCTATCATTACTCGCCGATTAACAGGTTGTCGTCTTAGGAGCTTGGTACGCTTCTTAGCCCGGGCCATAAATTTAATACTCTCATACAAATTAGGTACTTCTTTCTTTTTATGAGCTTATGATAAGATGGCCGGGATTGGTGTCAATCGTTTTTTGGCTTGGATATCTACGAATTATAACGAGTTGAAGAGCTTTAATAATAAAGAAACCAGATTTTTTATAGACATGATATCCCTATCTCATAATAATATAAAGACAGGTGCATATAGAGACAGGATAAGCCATGTCCGACGAAGAGAAACAATTTGATGGAGAGAAACAATTATCTCCGTTTCTTGATATTGAGGATGTTTTGCCGATCCTGAGTAAGATTTCCATCTTCGCTGGACTTTCCCGAAAACAGTTGGATACTCTTTTTAGACTTCTTGAAAAAGCCCGTTACAAAGCAGGAAAACATGTCTTTAATGAAGGCGAACAACCGAGTCATATCTACATAGTTACGTCCGGCTCTGTTAAACTGGTGGCCAATGCAAACCAAACGCCCCTGGAACTTATTGTTTTTGAAGAAGGCCAATGTTTTGGTGAGACCTCGGTGATTGGAATTCTGCCGCATGATGCCACGGCTATTAGCGTTGAAGATACTGAACTCATTGTGCTTTCGCGTAAAGCGCTGCTGTCGGTGTTCAAAGTTGATCTCGAACTATTTAGTATTTTAATCCTTAACATCGCCAGAGAAGCCTGCAGAAGACTGCATAAGACCGACGAGATACTGATGCATTACGTTTTAAGAAAGTAACATCCAATCGGGCTCTCAACCAGGCGATATAAAGACAACCGGTTTTTGTATAGGACACTGAGAAAATTTGCGTTACCACATAATAACACGTATAATTATCATATATAGTAAAGTGAAAATTCGTTGATAAAAGTGACATCAGAAACTTTCAAGTGTTAATTATTGTCATTCGGAGGAGCAAATGCGAATAAATCAAAACAAACAAATCCTGATAAAAATAATCTGTATTTATCTGTTGTTCAGTTTTTTTCTTTTCAATCAAGCACAAGCAGATGATAGCTGGAAACGGCCTCTTTCTGAAAAAGCGGAAATTATCGAAGACGGCATTCAAAAACGGCACAATATCCTCGGCCTTTATCCATCGATGGTTGAGATTCCATTCGACAGCGACAAAATTGACATTACAACGCGCAATCCAATGGCGGATATCCAACATGCGGTGTGCTGGACGGCGAATTATTTGGCCGGTTTGTCTTATAGATACGCTTACCTTAAAAAATCGAATGCCAACCAAAAACAGATAGAACTTGCGAGAAAACGTGCGGACGAAGTTTTTGAGGCCGTTTACCGCTGTCAACTCGTAACCGGCGTGAGAGGTTTGCAGGCCCGCGGATACTTTATTGGTCACGGGGAGAGTTATGCAGAGCGCGGGCGTTCGACCAAACTCCCTTTCTGGCGACAGGGTGAAGCGGACGGCAAGTCTTTCCGCTGGGTCGGAGATCCGAGCCATCATAATTACAGCGATTCCATTCACGGTCTCGGGCAGTATTACACATTAGTCGCAGAAGGTAAGCAAAAAGACCGAGCGAGAGAAGCGATCGATGCTCTCGTGAGCTACTGGGTCGATAACGACCTGAAGATTGCTAAGTATGATCGTTCCCTGCCAGAGGTGCCGATTCTTGGTTTCACGGATGGAAAGACGCTGAACACACGAGTAATGATGGCGATTGCCGGGGCTAAAGTTGCGCACCATGTGACGGGGAAGAAGAAGTTCAAAAAAGTGTACGAGCAATTGCTCGGCCAATACGATGTTCGCAATTTGAAGGTTTTCAAAACGGGGAAAGACTTTGACGATGCCGAACACGTTTTTTGTCATCTTGACCTGCTATTTAGAATTGAGAAAGACGCTGAGCTTCTCGAAGCATACCGCAAGGTTGCAGATGGTTTGTGGAAGAATCATAAGGATGATGCACAAAGTCTTTTCACTTACATCTGCCACGCCGTCGCCCCCGATGTTCCTGAAAGAGAGAAGGCTTTGAAAGAAGCGCTTTTCACATTACAGACTTTTCCAACCGATATGACAATTAAGCCTCGAATGAATAGTCTGAATCCTGATATTAAACCGCCTTATCCTACCTATCTCGCGGCGTGGGACAACGAGTACATCTGGAAAGCAAATGTGCTTCGTCCGGACGGCTGGCACAGCCGAATTGTGGTTGATATCGCTGTTTCGCCCGAAGATGCGATGGTGATTTATGCGGTCGGCGCCGAAGGTGGATTGTATCAATCACGAGATGGCGCGAGCAAATGGCAAAACTGGCGGGCAATCGATCAGGGCCTCGTCTCACCGGTACGCAGTGTCGTTGTCGGCGAGAGATCGCGAATATTGATGACGGCATGTGATGACGGCTTCTATTTAACAACCACAGCCGGAAGCTCCTGGCAGAAAATGCCCGTGACGCTTGATAGCGAAAAGCCGATTGACATAGAAATATCACATGAAAATTTCAATATCATTTATGCAATCACGGATAAAAACGTTTATCGCTCACGTAACTACGGCGAAGAATATATCGGGCAATCCTGGGAAAAGATGACGGCGGATCTGCCAACGCTTCGCTCGGCAAAATTCGTTATTGCTCACGGCTCTCCGGGGAGACTTTACGCTGTTTCCGAAAGGAAAATATTCACGCGCCTATTGAACGAGCAAGAGTGGACCAGAGGAAGCGATTTTGGACTTGGCGAATATGCTGAGACATATCCCTGGCTCGTAGCAGATCCACAAAATCCCGAGCGAGTATGGGTTGGATTCAAAGCAAGGTATGGAGCTCTTGGTCCTCTTTCTATTCTTCAGGAAAGTCAAGATGCCGGGAAAACGTGGTCAAACAGTATGGCGGAGATTTGGCGGGTGGTTTCAGACAAAGGCTTTCCGGCGTTGATGCAATTAGGAGTACGCTCGGAATTGAATCATCTCGTAGCCGATGCGAAGGAAAGTGGAAAGTTCTACGGTGCCGGCGACCGTGGTGTCTCGATCAAAAGTGATACTCGTTGGAATAAGTCGGAAGAAGGTTTCAACATTCCGCTTGTCAGGTCGCTTTTCGTTTCGAGATATTCGGATTGGATTTTTGCCGGCACACCAGGTGGGCTGTACATATCGAAAGACCGAGGCGAAACCTGGCAAGATGGTAACCTCTGGTTGCAGTTCGATAAAAACACTCGCCGCGAATTAGGCGGTGCATCCTTTATCGATACTTACTGGCGAGCAAGGTACTATGGTTTCATTGATAACGAAACTGCAAACAAACCATTTGCAGATTAACAGAACTGAATAAACTTGCAGGCTCGAATGTCCAGGCTCAAAGGATTTACGTTAATAGAGCTTTTGGTGGTAATCGCTATAATCGCCATGTTGATGGCTGTATTAATCCCCGCACTGAATATGGCCAGGAAACAGGTACGAGGAACTGTTTGTATGGCTGCTCTGAAACAGTGGGGTTTATGTTATCAAATGTATACAACAGATTACAATTCCAAACTTCCATTCTATATGGGCGGCACTGTCAACACTACATACATGGAGACCTTGCGACCTTATTATTCCGACATCAATAAGATGCGCACTTGTCCTGCCGCCACCAAAGTTTCGACCGTCAACCCGACCGGTCTTCAGGCTGAAAGCTATTTTGGGTACACCCGTAATGCCTGGCAAATCGATGTGGCTCAGGCAGGCTGGATGGCAGATACCGACTGGGGAATTGGCAGCTTCGGAGAGAATTCATGGATTCGTGATGTGCTTGAGTCAAATGGCAGCCGGGATTCTTCGTATATCGGAAAGACGTGGATAACCATAGATACCAGGAATATTAATGAAATTCCGTTCATTGCAGACGCAAGGTGGAACAACGCCTGGCCGACCAATGAGCATCCGGTGCCTGCAACTATGGCGACCGAGGAGCAAATGTACAACATAGGCAACTGGTCGCAAATAGTATGCTATGTTATGAGACGGCACAAAGACGGCGTTAATGTTTGTTTCGGTGACGGTACCGTAAGGAATGTGCGAGTTGAGGACCTGTGGACCCTGAGATGGAATCGAGAATCCACCCGCAGAGATGTTGGCGATGCTCTTGGTTGGATGAAATATTGGTGATGTTATTGAACGCTTAAAATCAAGATTTTTCAAGTGGTTGCTTAAACTACTAACTCGAATTAAGGATTACTTTTTAGTAAGAAATTCCTGCTTGAAATTCTTCACACACGCGCTGTCCGGTGCTTTTGTAGGGTCTTTTAAAAATTCAAGCAACATAGGAAGCACGCATTCGGTAGCGTTATCAAAAGCAGAGTGTGGAACTCCGTCGAATCGGAAAATATAACAATTATTCAGATGCTTTTTCATAACGGAGTCGTACTTCGGAGGAATAGCAGGATCATACATGCCGTTGAGAACCAATACGGGAACATTGTATTGTTTTTGGTATTGAATTCTGTCTGAATCTATCGTTGAAATATTCCATACATCCTTAACGTATAACTCATACTCTCCCCCTAATCCGGAGTTAGTCATACCTTTTGCAAAAATCGAATAAGCCGGATCTATTTTGATATCGGAATACGAATAATTACCTACCTCACTTAAAAAGATGGTATGTCCTAAGCCATCCGCAAAATAATTTGGTCTCAACATCGAGCTGGCATAGCCTTTTATGTCACTGTAATCCCCGCAAATAATTTTATCAATTATATGCGGTATTTGAGTCGTATAATACATCGACAATGAAACATATCCTGCCAAACGATATCCGTTAAATACATAATTGATTTTCTTACCTGTCTCAGGATCGATTATTGGAATCGTTACCGGATTTTGATTAAGTGAATCAAGAAGGTTCAGAAATCGTTTTTCTAAATCGGGATATGCAGATTTACAAGCTGGTTCGTTATTACATTCCTCAAAATACTGTTTCAACACTTGAATGAAATTTGGAGCCATATCTCTAAGAATGGTGGGTTCTATTGGCAATCCGGCATCCATAATAGCGCAACGAATACGTTCGGGATAGTCACGTATTACATGGTGCGCCACCAGTGTGCCGGCGGAAGAACCTACAATGTTAAATTTATCATATCCAAGTCCGGTCATAATCATAGCAATATCAGCGGCTGTTTCAATGTTATTGAATGCCGATAAATTTACTCCTTCTCTCAAAAAGCGGTCATGAGAAGCTTTCATGGCTTTTTGCATAATAGTTTTTGTTTCTTCAGTGTTTAGGTTTTTCTCCATCGTCGACTTACGAGCTTCGGATATTTCTTTACACATCAGAAATGGTTTTGAATAACGCAGTCCGCGTAATTCAATTATCACGATATCTCTTTCCGGCAAAATAAATTCTCCGAGCTGAGCTGCAATTTGGGGCACAAAATTGTCCATATTGGATTTTCCAGGCCCGCTTGTATTCATTACTATTGGATCGGGAGCATGTTTCTCGTTGTAGCTTGGAAATATGGCTACCGCCAATTGCAGGATTTTGCCATTAAATTTCTCATGAAGCTCAGGAACAGTAACATACCCGAATTTGAAATTTTCACCTAAAACTAATCCTTCAGGTAAAGGAAATGGGCAAGGGGCTTCTTTGAATTTACCAATGTCAGGATTCCCAGACGCTGCTTGGCCTGCCATTGTACAAAATGTTATATTAATAATACATAGAGTAAGAATTGTTCGCCAGTTCATTACATATTCCTTAATACTGAAAGAAGCTAATCCATTTATAATATTCATAGTCAGAATTTACTATTTAACGCATTGAACAACATAGTTAAAACTCCAAACTTCACCATAAACAAAAATACTGTTACTTTAGCGGGATATTATGCCGACCGATTGTTACCCTTTTGTTACGGTTTTGTATCTTTTTCGTTATTTCTTCAGAATTCTTTGATAAATTCAGCCCTCTGATACTAAAACTATACTTGCCACACAAGTACACATTGAATCGATATATCCCTTGTGATATAATCACTTCTATCGGTGGAAAACAAATTTCTTTCTCTGAGGTATTGTTTGTACTGAGACGAGATGAAAGGCAGGATTATGGAATTCCGAACCTATACAATGTCGATACTAATATTTCAACTTTAGGAGGCTAACCATGAATAAAGGTGTAATCATTGTCCTTATTTTAATCTTCTCTCTGGTGCCTGCCGCATGGGCCGCAGCGGAAGATTTGCCGGACACCGTGGGCGTTAAAGGCGGTTTCATCGTTTACGTGGGCTGCGAAGTTGGAAAGCTTTTGGCTTCTCTGGGAGCGAACGATGGCTTCGTAGTCCAGGGGCTTTCCGAAGATCCCGAGACCGTATCAGCAGTCAGAGAACAGGTCAAATCCTCTGGCATATACGGAAAGGTCTCTGTCGGGATTTTCAACGGCAAACAACTGCCCTATGTAGATAGCCTTGTGAACCTGCTGGTAGTCTCTGATGTTAGCCGTCTTTCCGCCGATGAGATCGAGCGGGTATTGGTACCGGGAGGCCTGGCCCTGATTAAAGAAGGGCAGTATGTATCCGGTTTTAAGACGGCTTCCGTGGTCAGCCTTAAAGGATGGAAGGCCTTTAAAAAGCCATGGCCGGACGAGATCGACGACTGGACCCACTTTCTCCACGATGCGCAGGGTACGTCCGTGTCCAACGACCTTATTGCCGGACACCCAAAAGGTTTGAGATGGACTGGTGGACCGTTCTGGGCCAGAAGTCACGAACATACGGCCAGCATGCAGGCAATGGTCTCAACTGCAGGCAGAATCTTCTACGTGATGGATGAGGGGCCGACAGAATCTATCCAGTTGCCGTCCGAAATCTTCCTCACGGCACGCGATGCTTTCAATGGCACTGTCCTCTGGAAACGGCCTCTGCACAACTGGTTCAATCCCCTCTATCCCCTCAAGAGTGGTCCGAGCTGGTTGCCAAGGAGATTGGTTGCCGTCAATGACAGGGTTTATATTGCTCCCGGTATAGGCCAGGACCTCATTTGTCTTGACGCAGCTACAGGCAAGACCGTTCGCACTTATCCCGGCACCGCCAGCACCTTCGAGTTGATCGTCTCGGACGGTGTCGTCTTCGCCGCAGTGGACCCTGACCGAAAGCCCATCGACTACAACCAGCAGAATGCGAACTGCTGGACAGAACGGGACAGGGCAAGCAAGATATGGGGATGGACCCCTGAAAAGGGAATACGTCTTGTAAAGGCAATACAGGCCGAAAGCGGAAATCTCCTGTGGGAAAAAGAAATGCCAGTGGCCCCGTTAACACTCACCGCCGACATGAGCATGGTGTGCCTTTATGACGGCAGTGCTGTCATTTCCTTCGACAGGAACACTGGCTCGGAGCTATGGAGGGCGAAGGTTTCGAAAGCAAAACTCTTCGGTACGGGGTATGGTGGTCCGAGGCTGGTTATCTGCAAGGATAGTGTTCTGTTCTCACCGATGAAAGAAATCTACGCAATCTCCACCAACACGGGCCAGATACTCTGGTCCGTCAGGAACAAGCCTCGCTCCGGACATTTCAGCCTCGAGGATTTCTACGTCATCGACAATAAAATATGGGCAATGCAACCCCGGAACAACGGAGCGTTTACCACGTACGCCCTTGCCGATGGAAGCATGCTCGCCGAGTACATCAATCCGATACAGTCTTTTTACATCCACCAGAGATGCTATCCCGGCCGGGCCACCGTCAAGTACCAGTTGCCCCCGATAATGGGAACTCCGGTTTACGACATGGCTGCGGATACCTGGACCAACAACCACTGGTTCCGCGGCGGGTGCGTTTACGGTGTCATGCCC
>JACKQG010002383.1_pt1 | contig 24637 bp, 21 predicted proteins | sample 8237621 | NCBI WGS metagenome assembly JACKQG01 (sample SAMN15677084, study PRJNA649215) | marine metagenome | biome: marine; feature: Black Sea; material: saline water; isolation source: suspended particulate matter (SPM) from the Black Sea western gyre | collected 2013-06-09/2013-06-10 | depth... | reverse complement strand
CCCAGCCAGTGGAGGCGGTGGGCGCGCATGACGTTCAGCGCGCGGCGGGGCTTTACGATCGCGCGCCAGCCCGGCGAGACGATGTTGGCGCGGGCGAAGACCCCGTAGATGCCGGTGGGGCCGTACTCGAAGCGGCGGGCGCCGTAGAGGGTGTCGAAGCGGTTGTTCTCGGCGTCGGACGGGTCGGTGTCGCCGCTGGCCAAGTCGAACTGCAGGACCACCCGCGGCGCCCAGGCGCGGTCGAAGGTGTAGCCCCCCGCCAGGTGCAGGAAGTGGGCGGCGTGGTCCAGGTCGGTGACGTCCGCGTCGGAGAGCGAGGCGCGCGACTCGCCGAACTGCAGGGCCGCCTCCAGCTCGAAGTCGCAGCAGGCCGGGGCGGGCTTGCGGTCGAGGCGGCCGCCGAAGGTCAGCAGGCGGCGATTGCGCGTGGGCCGCGCGGGGGTGTCCGACTCGTGGAGGCCGAAGAGATAGAACTCGCCGGCGGCGTCCGCCAGCACGCCGGGCCGTGCCGCTTGCACGCCCCAGAAGCGCACGTCCCAGTCCTCGCGGTCGATCTGGACCTCGTTGTCGCGCAGGCGCGCCCGCTCCGACGGCAGCCGGTCCACCGGCAGCACGAAGAAGGCGCGCACCGTCCGGCCGTCGCTCCCCGTCCAGGTCCCGTTGAGGCCGGTGAAGTTGTTGATGGTGTTGCGGAAGCGGTTGCGGGCGACCAGTCGCCGGCTGCCCAGATCCATGGTATGGCGGCCCGCCAGCAAACAGCCGCGCAGCCCGAGGTCGACGGAGAGGTGGGCCTGCAGCATCTCGAGGGTGTTGACCATGCTGGTGCCCAGGGGGGTGCCGTCGTCGGCCAGGGCCTGGCGCGAGTCCATGATCTCGGCCGTCAGGGCGAGCCCGTCCAGCGCGACAGTCGCCTTGAGGGCCGTGCGCAGGGCCAGGAGCTGGTCGCGGCCGGCGTAGGCGCTGCGGAACTGGCCGTCGAGGGCCTCGTAGCGGATACGCTGATGCCCGCTCAACGCGAGCCGGGCGGGCAGGCCCTCGACCCCGGACAGGCGCCAGGGCGCGGCGTCGCCCGCCGTCGCGTGGGCGGCCTGTAAGACGAAGAGGATCGCCAGCACGGTTGCGGCGGGGCGTATGTGTCTGTGCGTATCTGACATCCGGGAAATGTAGGTCAAGGGATCGATCCTGGAAACACGAAGATTGCCGGATGGAACCGGGCCGACCGATGAACGGTATCCGTCGCGACCGGTTATCCTGTGGCGGGTCCGACCCCGTGAGACGCAACCCCCCGGGGGGACTCGATGAGACGAGCGAACCATTCCGCGAAGATCATCCTGGGCGTCGCCCTGGACATGACGGCCACGATGATCTTCGCCGGCGCCTCACGCGCCGAGCCGGTACCCGAGCCCCAGCCCCGGCCGCTCCGAGCCGATCAGCCAGCCGTCCTCGAGCGTCACGGTCCCGGCGGTCGGGTCGTCCAGCAGGTCGAGGTGTCCGTCGAGATCGGCGTAGTGCACGTTGCTGCGGGCCAGGGCGTACTGCAGCCCCGCCGCGATGCCCAGGGCGGCCTCGTCCATGCAGCCCACCATAACCTCGAGGCCGGCGGCCTTGGCCACGGCGTCGATCTTCAGCGCCTGGCTCAGCCCGCCCACCTTCATGAGCTTGACGTTGATCATGTCGGCCAGGTCGCTGCGGGCCAGGCGGAAGGCGTCGCGCAGGGACATGAGGCTCTCGTCGGCCATGATGGGCAGGGACGAGCCGGCCGTGACGCGGCCGAGCTGTTCGAGCTCGTCGCGCGGCGTGGGCTGCTCGATCAGTTCGAGCCTGGCCGGGCGGACCGCCGCCACGAAGGCCAGGGTCTGCTCGACCGTGAAGCCCTGGTTGGCGTCGAAGCGCAGCTCGGCGCCGGGTCCGAGCGCCTCGCGCACCTTCAGCAGGCGCTCGGCGTCCAGGTCTGGATCGGCGCCGCCCTTGAGCTTGAGGCAGCGGAAGCCCCGCGCCGCGAACTCGCGCGCCCGGGCCACGGTCTCGTCGAGCGGCAGGATGCCGATGGTCACGCTGGTGCGGATGCGCGTCCGGTGGCCGCCGAAGAGACGCCAGAGCGGCAGGCTCGCGCACTGTCCCACGAGATCCCACAGGGCCATGTCCACGGCCGCCAGGGCCGAGGGACGTCCCGCGAGCAGGGGCATGATCTTGTCGATCACGGCCGAAGGCCGCAGCGAGTCCTGTCCCGTCAAGGCGGTCGCCACGTCGCCCTGCAGCACGGCGAGGGTCTCCTCGGGGCTCTCTCCGGTCACCGGCAGATCGGGCGCCGCGCAGCCCCAGCCCACGTAGCGTCCGGTGTCAATGCTGAGAAAGATGTTGGTGGCCTTGTCCACCGTCTCGTAGGCGATGGTGTAGGGCTCGGCCAGGGTCATGTCCACGCGCCAGGCGTCCACCTTGCGGATCTTCATCTCAGTACCGCCGTTGATGGATCTCGTCGAGGCTCAGGCTCTTGAGGTCCTCCACGAAATCGACGAGGTTGCGGACCATCACCTGCCACATGCGGTGGCCCTTCTCCGCGGTGGCCCGCGTGGGATCGCCCATCACCCCGTTGTGCGAGATGCGGGACGTGTAGGCGTTCCACGTCACGGAGCGGAGGTTCGTGAAGTCGAGGTAGCGGCTCGAGAAGCGCGGCACCGAGGGGGCCGCGCGGTCCATGCGCACCAGGTCCGGCCTCAGGGCCAGGGTCGTGCTGGTCTCGATCTCACCGGCGTGCACGTCGTTGTCCGTCTCGGCGAGGGCTTCGATGTCCACGTCGCTGGTCTCGCCCGACTCCACGCAGGTGAAGATGCGGGCGTCGCGGTTGATCATCTGGGCCGCGAAGTGCAGGGCCGGGCTGTTGCCGCCGTGGCCGTTGACGATGACGAGCTTGGTGGCGCCGCAGCGGGCGGCCCCCATGCCCACGTCGTAGACCAGCTGCGCCATGGTTTCGTTGCGCATGGACAGGGTGCCGGCGAAGTCCTCGTGGTGATAGGACACGCCGTAGGGGATCAGCGGCAGCACCAGCGGCTTGGGATCGGTGCAGGAGGCGGCCACCCGGCGCGCGAGCCAGTCGGCGTCGAAGGCGTCGACGTCGAGGGGCAGGTGGGGCCCGTGCTGCTCGATGGCGCCCACCGGCAGCAGCACGATGTCCGTCTCGCGGAAGCGCTGCTCGGCCTCGGGCCAGGTCAGTTCGGCCAGCAGCCAGGGTCGCTCGATGTCGGAAGACTCGCCCCGGCGGCGATCCTCGAACGGCGACAGGGTGTGGAAGTCGGGCTCTGCGAAGGGATCGCAGGCCAGCCACACGCGGCCGTGCCTCTTCACGGCGCCGTCGGCATGCTGCAGGCAGAGGCGCAGCACCGGACCGCGCAGGTCGCTGGGCATGGTGCCGAGCGGGGCGCGGTCCTTGTCCACCCGCACCTGCAGGATCTCCGGATGGGCCTCGGGGAGCTGTTCGTCGCCGCGCCACAGGCCGCGCGCGTGCAGCAGGCGGATCATCTGGTCGACCCCGGCGCTCTCCTGCTTGACCGTCTGTCCGTGCAGGGCCGCCAGGGCGCCCTCGATCTGCTCCGGCGCATAGCCGCAAAGCCGGGGATCGGCGCCCAGGGCCGCCAGCATGCCCACGATGCGCCGGCACTTCTCGCACTTGCCGCAGGGCAGGACGCGACCGCTTTCCTTGTCCTTGTGCGCCGCGTGGCAGGACACCTGGTGGCGCTGCAGCTCCGGATAGCGCTCCACGAGGATCTTCTCGATCAGCAGCTCCGAAAGATGTCTCAGCAGGGAGAACTGGTGCACCCGCCAGCCCTTGCGCTGGAAATAGCGGCTGAGCGCCAGATCGAACCAGCGGCTCTGGTCGTAGAGTCCGTCGTAGTGGCTCAGTCCCCTGTGGCGCACCCGCAAGCTGGTGTCGTATTCGTCGCCGATGACCAGGCGGTCGATGCCGCGCTTGCGCATCAGCGGCAGCGCGCCGAAGAGGAACACGGCCACGGTCCACAGCCGGATCGGGTAGATGTCGGCCCGCACCTTGGCGAAATCCGGCCGCACGAAGGGCAGGCGGCGCAGCATCCAGTTGAAGACGCGGTCGCAGTCGGTCCAGACCCGCCCGGTGCCGGGCACGGTGTCGCGGAAGTTGCGGTGGGCGTTGAGCGCGGTGAACCAGTGCCGGCCCGATTCGTTGACGAAGACGGGATGCGTCTCCACGCCCAGCTCGTCGAGGAGCCCGTAGCTCAGCAGGCTGTCCTTGCCGCCGCTGGACAGGACGCAGCAGGCCCCCCGCTCCCCGCCCCAGGACGTCTGCAGCCCCTCCGCGACCGTGTCGGGAAAGACCAGTCCGGCGCACGGGATCTCCCCCGCCCGGACCACCGGCAGCTCCGCGGCCGGCCCGGTGATGAAGGGATTGGGCTTGAGGAACCTGTTCACGTAGATCTCGCGCGACGTGTTGGCGATCATGTCGGCCAGCATGCGGCGGTCGCGCTCGTCGAAGGGGCCGTGCAGCACCAGTTGGCGGCAGAACAGGCCGTAGTTGAGGGCGACCTGGGCGAGGATCACGGCGGCGAGGTTGCGATCGGCGGGGTCGTCCGGATCGAAGACGTCCTCCTCCCAGGCGTAGCTCAGCTTCACGCTCTCGGCGCCCTCGGGCCGGACCACCGTATACGGCGCGCTGATGCGTCGCGCCTCGATCGTCGGCGGCCCCACCTCGAGACGGTCCCAGACCAGCAGCGGCGACAGCGGATTGCCGGACATCACGCGCTCCTCTCCGCGGCGTCCGCACGCAGGGGTTCCATGACGGCGACCAGTCCCTCGGCCCCGTCGAGCAGGACGTCGAAGGCCGGCAGGCCGGTCTGCCCGGTGATGGCCGCGCAGGCCGCCGGGACGTCGGCGGGGTCGAGACCCTCGTGGTTCACGGTCACCGCCACCACCGGGCGGCCCGAAATAAGTTCCACGGCGCGGATCTGCGTGGGCAGGTCGTGCATGGCGAAGCCCGGGAAGCCGTCGTACTCCAGGCGCGCCGGCGCGTGCTGCATGATCACGGCGTGGGGCCGGCCCGCCGCCAGCAGCTCGAAGCCGCCGGGGTAGGCGGGATTCATGAGACTGCCCTGGCCCTCGAGCACGATCGCCTCGGCGTCGCTCTCGCGCCAGCAGGACCATACCGCGTGTTCGATCTCGCCGGCCACGAAGTCGTTGATCAGCGAATCGAGGATGATCGCCCGGCGGGCGCCCTGCAGCCAGGCGGTCTGGCCGGTGCCGACCAGTTCCGCGCGGCGGCCGGCCTCGCGCCAGGCGTCGACCAGCAGCCAGGCGGTGGTGCGCTTGCCCACGGCGGAGTCGGTGCCCAGGATGGCCACGCGGAAGGCCGCCACCTCGTCGATGCGGCCGTCGAAGAAGTGCAGCTCCCCGCGCGGCGGCGTGCGGCGCACGTCGCGGATCGACGCGCCGTGTTCGCGGGCCAGGGCCGAGAGCTCGGGATCCTCGGACAGGAAGTCGTGCAGGCCGCTGTCCACGTCGAGACCGGCCCGCAGGGCCTCGGCCACGTCGCCGCGGGCCGCGTCGGGCAGTCGCCCGCCGTCGGGCGCCAGTCCCACCACGAAATGGGTGAGCGGCCCGCCCGAGCGCGCGGCGACGTCGAGAGCCGCCGGCAGGTCGGCGACCACGGGGATGCCCCGCGTACGGCCGTCGAGCACCTCGCCCGCGTCGCGCCCGGCCCAGGTCGCATCGATCACGGCGACCACGTCGTAACGTTCGCTGCGGCGCACCAGACCGTGGGTGGTCTTGCCGTAAGTGGTGTTGAAGACGCCCTGGCAGTAGACCACGGCGCGTCCTTCGGGTTTACGGGTCATGCCGACTTCCTCCCGGTGAGAATCGCGACGTAACGGTCGCCGGGCAGCGGTTCCTGGTGGTTGCGCGCCAGCAGCACCAGCAGGCCGGCCGTCGACGCCGGCAGCACGTTCAGGCCTTCCCGATCGCGCAGCATGCGGGCGCAGTCGCGCATGGCCTTGTCGCTGGCGTCTCCGGCCCAGCCGCCGGTCGTGCGGATGGCCTCCAGCGCCAGATCGCCGTCGATGGAATGCCAGTTGATGAGGGGCTCGTTGACCGCCGTCTCCTTGATGCGCTCCGGCGGCAGGTCCGTGCACTCCGGCAGGTTCTTGCGCCAGGCCAGGACGATGGGATTCTTGCCGTGGGAGGAGCCGCAGACCAGGTGCGGCACGCGCGAGGTCTTGCCGCGGCGGTAGAGGCTGACGAAACCGTGGTGGATGCCGGCCAGGGTGGTGCCGTTGGACGCCGGCACCGCGACCGCGACCGGCGCGTCGCGCAGCTCGTCGTAGATCTCGTAGGCGATACCGCCGTAGGCCTGCAGCTGCAGCAGGGTGTTGGCGCCGCCGGGGTTGGCGTCGTAGATCTCGTCCTTCTCGGCGCGCTCTCCGGAGACGAGGACGGCGTTCTCGTAGTCGCCGGGCACGCGCACGATCTCGGCGCCGAGCTCCACCATCTCCTTCTCGCGGCCGGTGCTGTAGTTGGCCGGGATGTACACGAGGCAGCGCAGTCCGGACAGGCGCGCGGCCATGGCGATGGCCACGCCGTAGTTGCCGCAGGTGGCGACGGTCATGGCGTCGAAGCCGCGTCGCATGGCGTCCAGGGCCTGGGCGAAGGCGATGCGGTCCTTCTGGGTCCCGCTGGGGTTGCTGCCCTCGAACTTGAGAAAGATCTGCCGCAGGCCGCTGCTGCGCTCCACGTTGCGGGCGCGGGCGATGGTCGTGTCGCCGACCTCGCTCTCGAAGATGTCCTCGAAGGCGGCCAGGCGCTCGACGAGGGGCCGCTCCAGGTTCGCGGCCACCAGATGCTGGGTGCCGTAGCTGTCGGTGAGGTCGACGCCGGCCGACGTCGCACCGTCCAGCAGGGTGAAGCCCGTATCGGGTCCGGGGGGCCGTTCTTCTTTCATGCGCCTGGTCCTTTCTCCGTCACGGCGACGCAATACGCCGGATTCTGGGCGCAGTACAGCACAACGAGCGCATGGGCGCAACCGGCATGGAGGGCGCGTCCTTCAGGCTCGCGGCAGCCACCGGCGCACCCGCCGGCCGTAGGCGGCGTAGTCCTCCCCGAACAGCCGCTCCAGGGTCGGCTCCTCGTAGAACACCACGAACAGGTGCAGGACGAGCAGGAACGCCCCGGCGTAGACCAGCAGTCCGGACGAGCGGTAGAAGAGCGCGGCCCCGACGAGCGCCAGTCCGGCGCCGATGTACATGGGGTTGCGCACGAAGCGGTAGGGCCCCCGCACGACAAGCCGGCGGGGCGGATCGAAGGGCGCCGGCGTCCCCTTGCCGATGAAGACGAAACTCGACAGGCACCACAGCACGAGCGCGGCCCCGGCCGCGGTGACCGCCATGCCGGCGACCTGCGGTGCGCCGAGGGTCTCCGGCCGGGTCAGGCTCGCCCCGGGCAGCACGAGCCGCGGCAGGAAGACCAGCAACGCCCCCACGAAGGTGGTCGCGTAGACGAGCGTGCGCACGAACACGAACATGGTCACTCCCGATCCGTCAGCAGCCGCTTCAGCTTGGCCCCGTGAAGACGAAGCCCCGTTCCTCGTAGAAGCGCCGCCGCCGATGGTACAACCCCTTTGCCCTTGTGCCCAGGGGCGTCGCTCCCGTATCATGATCACGGCGTTTAGAAATGCACGCAGAAGGGATGCGATGCGCTGGATCCATCGTTGCATCTGTATGGCCCTGGGCACTTTACTGGGCTGTTGCGGGGATGACACAGTCACCCCGAACCCCGAGCCCGAGTACGGCGTTCCGGTCGCCAAGCTCGACATCGACGGCCGGGTCACCATGATGGGCACCGGACTGGCCATCCCCGACATCGAGGTGCGCCTGGCCGGCGTCGACACGGTGCAGACCGACGCCCAGGGCGATTGGTCCATGGTCCACTACGGCATAGATCCCGAAACCGTCGCCCTGGAGACCCTGCACTTCGTCGACGTGGACGGATTCGCGAACCTGGGGCTGTTCCTGCCGGAGGCGCACGACCTCGATACCGCCAACATCGCCGGCGGGGTCTACATCGAGCACGACATCTTCACGCTCCTGTGGGACGGCGCGGCCGACTACGGTCCCCCTCCCGCCACGCTCAAGTCCCGCAAGTAATGGGCCTCAAGCGCCGACTCGAAGCCGCGGCCGTCTCGCGCCTGCAACGCTCCTTCCGCAAGGTCCACGACCTGCGCTACCTCTTTCTCGAACTCACGCTGGACTGCAACCTCGCCTGCCTGCACTGCGGCAGCGACTGCCGTCGCGACAAGGCGGCCGCCAGCCTGCCCAAGGACCTCGTCCTCGAGACCCTGGCGCGCATCGCCGGGCGCTACGACGCCTCGCGCATCACCGTCGCGATCACCGGCGGCGAACCGCTGCTCCATCCCGACCTCTTCGAACTGGGCGCCGCGATCACGCGTCTGGGCTTCCCCTGGGGCATGGTGAGCAACGGCTACGCCTGGACCGACGCCCGCATCCGCGCGGCCGAGGCCGCCGAGCTGCGCACCCTGACCATCAGCCTGGACGGCCTGCGCGAGCAGCACGACTGGTTCCGCGGCCGCGAGGGCTCCTTCGACCGCGCCGTCGACGCCCTGCGCCGCCTGATCGCCGCCGACTTCCTCGAGGACTTCGACGTGGTGACCTGCGTGCACCCGCGCAACTTCCACCAGCTCGACGCGCTGCGCGAGGTGCTCGCCGGCCTCGGCGTGCCGCGCTGGCGCATCTTCACCATCTCCCCCATGGGCCGCGCGGCCCAGAACCCGCTGCTGCAGCTCGCACCTGTCGACTTCCGCCGACTGATGGACTGGATCGAGCGGTCCCGCGGCGACGGCCGCCGCCCCCTCGTGCGCTACTCGGAGGCCGGCTACCTGGGCACCTACGAGCAGCGCGTGCGCGGCCACAGGTTCTTCTGCCAGGCGGGCGTCAGCGTGGGCGGCATCCTCGTCGACGGCGGCATCCTGGCCTGCCCCAACATCGACCGCGGCTTCGTCCAGGGCAACGTGCGCGACGACGACTTCGTCGAGGTGTGGGAGAAGGGGTTCAAGCCCTTCCGCGACCGCGACTGGATGCGCGCGGGCGACTGCCAGGGGTGCGCGGAGTGGGCGCTGTGCCAGGGGAACGCATTCCACTTGTGGGAGCCGGGGGGCCAGGGGCCGAAGGTGTGCCATGTGCGGGATTTCGGGTTGGGGGAATAGCCGCGCGGGCGTTCACACGTGCAAACGCCCGCCCTGTTTCGCTCGCCCCTCCACCAGATAAGCCCACACCCCCACCCGCCGGTCCCCCGTCAACTCGAATCCGGATTCCCCGACCAGACGGGCCGCCCCGCCCCGCGAATGGAAGCGGCAGTCCCCCGCGTGGGGCTTGACGCGTAGGGCCAGGTTGAAGATCTGCCGCAGCGGCGGAAAGAAACCGGGGTCGATCACCAGCAGGCGCCCCCCGGGGCGCAGCACGCGGCGCATCTCGGCCAGGGCGTCGCGCGGGCGGTAGAAGTGGTGCAGGACGCCCGTCAGGGTGACAGCGTCGAAGGTGCAATCGTCCCAGGGCAGGACGTCCTCGGCATCGGCGACCTGAAGCTCCACGTCCAGGCCGGCCAGCTTCTCCCGCGCCACGTCGAGGATGCCGGGCGCGAGGTCGGTGCCGTACAGGTCGGTGGCGCCGGCGGCGGCGAGTCGTGCGAGCAGCCGGCCGGTGGCGCAGCCCACGTCCAGGATGCGCAGCCGGGCCAGGTCCGGGCCCAGGGCCGCCACGACGGCCCGGTCCCAGCGCGGCACCTGGCAGAGGCGCAGCCACACGCAGTCGTCGTAGCGTGAAGGCATCTTGGTGTCGTAGCTGCTGTAGCTGCTGGACTTGTAGCGGTCGGGCTTGCGGAAATCGGGCGCCGCGGCCATGGTCGCTCCCTCCCTGTCACCGGGGAAGCTAAGCTTCTTGTTCCACACGAGTTGTGATATGTTGCGAACTGACTTTCATCTGGTATTCGACTGGGAGATCGGCGCGCCGCGCCGGATCTCCGCGACTATCGGCAAAAGGGAGGGACTGCCATGTCGTACCGTACCCGATTCGCATCCACGCTGCCACTGGTGATGGCCTGCGTTCTCATCGTACTCGCGCCGCCGGCCTCGGCCCAGCTCGGCCCCGAGGTGAGGGTGACCGACTGTCAGGCGCGCGGCGATCAGCCGGACGTGGCCGTCGACTCCCTGGGCAACGCCCACCTCGTCTACTTCGACGAGTGCGGCACCACCGAACGCGAGATCTTCTACTCCATGCTCGATCCGGACGGCAACATCCTGATCGACAGCACGCTGCTGACGACGGACGAGGGCGACAGCGACAAGCACCCGGCCGTGGTCGTCGACTCGAACGACATGGTGCTGATGGTCTTCTCCGACCGGACCACCGCGGAGATCCTGTTCACGAAGCTCGACCCGGGCCTGGACGACCAGGACGGTTCTCCGGCCGACCCGGCGGTGATCAAGGTCGTCGACGGCGCGGAGCTGACGGTCGACGTGGACAGCTACCTCACGCACCCCCGCCTGGCCCTCGACGGCAACGACGACATCCACGTCGTCTTCGAGGAGGACGGCGACGAGGTCTACTACCTGAAGGCCGACAACGACGGCGCCGTGCTGATCCCCACCATCCACATCCGCACGTGCTCGAGCTGGTACGGGCGCCCGGACGTGGACGTGGACTCCAACGACGACGTGCACATCGCCTGGAACGACTACGAGGACACGTCGGAGGACGAGATCTACTACATGATGCTCGACGGCGCGACCGGCGCCACCCTGATCGACGCCACGCTCATCACGGTCGACGACGGCGACCGCTCCGTGCGCCAGACCATCCAGGTCGACGACGCGGACAAGGTGCACATCGTCTGGCACGACAAGGGCACCCAGGAGGCCGAGATCTTCTACACCAAGCTGGACCCGAGCCTCGACGACCGGGACGGCAGCGCCGCCGACCCGGCGGCCATCACCCTGATCGACGACATCGTGCTGACGCCCGACGACAACGTGACCTCCAAGAATCCCCAGACCTGCCGGCACGGCGACCACATCTGCATCTCCTATTACGAGGATACGGGCGTGGGCTTCGACATCTACACCATGATCATCGACACCGACGGCAACGTCGACGGACCGCCGACGGCGCTGACGACGAGCGGATCCGTGTCGTACACGACCAGCGCCGGCGACAACGCGCCCAACATCGACGTGAGCGCCGACGGCCGCGCCCGAGTCGTGTGGTGCGACGACCGCCACGGGGAGTGCGAGGTCTACTACACCCACTACGATTCGGGGCAGGTGCCGGTCTTCCTGGCCGACTTCCGGCTCGAGCCCGACGGGGCTGCCGTACACGCCGCCTGGCAGGTGCACGGCGACCGGCCGGCGACCGACTTCCGGCTGGAGGGCGGCGACGGCCGGACGCAGTGGGAGGTCCCCTGCCGGCAGGTCGCGCCCGGGCGCTTCGCCGCCGAGGACCGTGCGGCGGCCCTGGCCGCGGGCGGCGCCTTCGACTACCTGCTCTACTTCCGCGAGGGCGGCCAGGACTGGCAGATCCTGGCCTACGAGACGGTGACCGTCACGGTCCCGCCCCTGCGCACACGCATCGGCGGGATCTTCCCCAACCCCTTCAACCCCAAGACGACCGTCGCCTTCGCGGTCGACCGGCCGCAACGGATCCGGGTCGCCATCTACGACCTGACCGGCCGGCGGGTCGCGCTGCTCGCCGACCGGAACTACCCGGTCGGCGTGCACGAGATCGCCTGGGACGGCGTGGACGAGGGCGGGCGCGTCGCGGCCACCGGCGTCTACGTCTGCCGGCTGGAGGGCGAGGACGTCGCTGACGCGAAGCGCGTGGTGATGATGAAGTAGCCGGACGGGATCCGGTGCACGAAGGTGTAGGCCAGCGGGTAGACCATGCCGGCGAGATCCTTCAGCGTATCGTTCATGGGCTCACGCCACCTCGTACGTATGCGTGATCTCCGCGGTCGCCCCCAGCATGGCCCCCACCGAGCAGAAGGTCCGCGCCGACAGCTTGACCGCCCGCGCCAGCTTCTTCTCCGGCACCTCGCCGGTCGCCACGAAGTGCAGACGGATCGCCGTGAAGACCTTGGGATGGCCGTCGGCCCGCTCCGACTCGATCTCCACGCGCAGGGTCTCGGGCGGGCAGCGCATCTTCTCCAGGATGGCCACCACGTCCACGCAGCCGCAGGCGGCGTGGGCGTGCAGGACGGCTTCCATGGGCGTCGGCGCGGTGCCGTCGCCGCCCTTGTCGACGGGCAGGTCGAAGTGGCTCAAGCGGGCGTCGGGCGTCGTACCCAGGAAACGACGCCCGCCCTCCCAGGTGACCACGTGTTTCGTCATGGGGATGTCCTCACTTGTGTACGCGGTCGCGCACGCGTCCCTTGATGCGCGGCAGGTCCTCGTAGTGGTCCATGCGCCGCATCAGCGCGTTGATCTCCGCGCCCAGCAGGAAGATGAAGCCCGACAGCCAAAGCCACACCATCAGGATGATCACCGCGGCGATCGAGCCGTAGGTCACGTTGTAGGTGCTGAACTCGCGCAGGAAGAGGCGGAACAGCTGCGAGGCCCCGAACCACAGCACCGTGGCCGTGATCGCGCCGGGCAGGATCCACACGTAGCGCTGCTTCGCCTCCGACGCGAAGTGGTAGAGGATCGACACCGCCCCCAGGTTCAGCAGCAGCACCAGGGGCAGGCGCAGCGTGGTCCACAGGTTCTGGCTGTCGCCGGCCAGGCCCAGGAACTGGAAGATCTTGTGGGACACGCCCGGTCCGGACAGCACCAGCAGCGTCGACAGGATCACGAAACCGCTGAGCACCAGCGTCAGCAGGATGGAGATCAGCTTCTGGTACGCGATGTTCCGCTTGGGATGGATGTTGTAGGCGCGGTTGATGGTCGTGATCAACGCGCCCACGCCCATGGACCCCGACCACAGCGCGACCAGCAGACCGAGCCCCAGGATGCCGCCCTCGCGATCGCTCAACACGGCGCGGATCGTGCCGGCCACCAGGTCGAAGGCGGGCGGCGGCAGCGTCTCCTGCAGGCTGGTCATGACCTGGTCGGGCTCGAGGATGGGCAGGTAACTGATCAGGCTCAGCAGGAAGAGCAGGAAGGGGAACAGCGCCAGCATCATGAAGTAGGCGATCTGCGCGGCCATGCCCATGCAGTCGTCGTAGGCGATCTCTCGCTGGAGGCGGCGCAGGAAGAGGCCGGCCCTCGTCAATTTTCTCTGGTAGTCCATGTCGGGGATAGAATGATGGGCGGGGGCTTAAAATGCAACATCGGGGTAGGCGAGTGTGAAGGGACATCTCTGGGAGCTGCGCTTCGCGGAGTCTCCCAGAGATGTCCCTTCACACCCGCCTCCGCGACGGCTTCTTGCCCCGCCATCACTTCAATCCCGGAGGTGGAAGAGGTGCCGGATGGGCTAGTAGAGGGTCTTCACGTCTCCCCAGGTCATAGTCTCGTTTTTGATCGGAATGGTGTGGACGTTGACCCAGGCGCAGAGTCCCCAAGTGCCGAAAATGGGTTGGCAGGGCGACGGGAATCCAGCTTCGACCGCATAGCCTGGCCCGTCCGGGAAGTGCAGTGAACCCTCAACTCCGGTGATAAAGAACTCGGCCTCGGCGCGGCCCTCAATCCCGAGCCAATTCAACTCGACGTGACCGAGTATAACGGCGTCTCCAGTGATGTCGATTCCGATGCACGGGCAGAAGCCGATGACGTAGTCATCCGGATCGTTGTCGTAATCCACGCTGCACGGCTCAAGTTGCATTCTTAGCGGCGGCGTCAGGGAGTTGGTGATGATTTCGATGTGCGCTTCCCAGGCTCGGATGTAGAGGAACGGGTAAGGCAGGTAGGGGCGCGTGATGATCAGATAAGCCGTGATGGTCGGCCCCGCCCCGATTGCGGGGATCCAGTCATCCACGTAGTAGGCGAACGTCGTCGCCTCCTCGTCGAAGTAGACACTCATGCCGTCGTGGTCGGGATCGATGGGCTCGGCCGTGACGGGAGCGCCGCAGCCGATCAAGATGAGCCATACCAGGAACAACAGCTTCTGCATGTTACCCCCCTCGACTAGTAGAGGCTCTTCACTTCGCCCCAGGTCAGGCTTTCGTCGACCAGGCGGTCCGTCCACCAGTGGCAGTCACCATTGACCCAGATACAGCGACCCCAGCCGCCGAACAGCGCCTGGCATGGCGTCGGTGCTTCCGATTCGTCTGAGTAGTATCCGGGGCTAACAGGAAAGAGCTGGGAACCCTCCACGCCGCGCAGCAGCAGCCAGGCTTCGGCATGGCCCTCGAAACCGAGCCAGGCCAGCTCCGCGGTGGCGAGTATCACGGTATCGCCCCCGACCTGAATCGCCGCGTCACCATCGGCCACGACCACGTAGTCATCCGGTTCCTTGGCGAGGTCAATGGCGCCGGGTGTCGGGGTCAGGCTCGTGGTAGGCGTGTAGGAATTCATCATGATCTCGACGTGCGCTTCCCAGCCCTGGATGTAGGGCAAGGGCGTGCTCGGGCGGGTGACGAGAAGGTAGATGTTGATGGTCGGCCCGGCCCCGATCATCGGAACCCAGTCATCTACTGTCAGACAGTATGTAGAGCCCGACTCGTCGAAATAGATGCTCATGCCGTCGGGATCGGGGTCGATGGGCTGGGCGACCGCTGCGCCGCAGGCAAGGATCATAAGTACCGATAAGGCCGCTGTCCTGTTCATGATCAGTCCCTCCTCATGAAGGCTGAATCCACGATAGGTCTCAATACAGGCTCTTCACATCCCCCCAGGTCATGCCCTCGTTGCGTATCAATTCGTTCATGACGAAGGCCACGCTCCCCCAGCTGCCGAAAATGCAATGGCAGGGCGTCAACAAGCCGAGTCCGGAGATATAGCCCGGGCTCACGGGGAACGACGCCGATCCTTCGACTCCGTACAGGTGGATATTCGCCTCGGCATAGCCTTCGAACCCCAGCCAGCTGAACTCGACGGACGCGAGCACCACGACATCGCCCGTGATGGGGATGAGCGCCGTGTCGTCGCATTCGACCACGTAGTCGTCGGGATCGTCGTCGAGGTCGATGGCGCCGGGCGTCAGGGTCAGGCCAAGGGGAGGCGTGAACGTGTTGGTCTCGTACTCGAAGCGCGCTTCCCAGCCCTTGACGGCCCAGAAAGGCGTGCTCGGACGCGTCAGCAGCAAGTACGTGGCGATGGTCGGTCCTGCGCCGTACGCGGGCTCCCAGGGATCCACGATGACCAACCAGTCGTGCCCCTCGGTGTCGAAGTAGAAACTCATGCCGTCGGGATCGGGATCGATGGGCTGGGCCCCTGCGATGCCGCAGATAATGATCAGCGTCAGAATCGATATCAGCTTCAACATGATGTCTCCTTCTCTATCCCGTGAGAATTTTCTAGTACAGGCTCTTCACCATTCCCCACGTCATGTTCTCGCTGGCGATGATCGGCTCGCATTCGTGGGCGCCGGGATTGAGGTATGCGCACACGCCCCAGTTGTCGGTACCGAAGAAGGACTGGCACGGGTAGAGATAGCCGGGAGCGACCGCATATCCCGGACCGTCGGAGAAGGACAGCGAACCCTCGACGCCGCAAAGCTCGAATGTCCCCGTGGCCGTTCCCTCGAATCCCAGCCACTGGAGCTCCGCGATCGCCAGGACGACGGTGTCGTCGTGAATGAGGATCCCATCATAGAGGCCGCCGCATCCGACCACGTAGTTGTCGGGATCGGGGTCCGTATCGATGGCGCCCGGGGTCAGGGTGAGGCCCTCGTAGGGTATGAACGAGTTGGTCGTTATCTCCACGCGCGCTTCCCAGGCCCTGATGGATGGGAAGCCCGTCGAGGGGTTGGTCACGATCAGGTAGACGGAAAACGACGGCCCGGCCCCTATGGCGGGGACCCAATCATCCACGCTCCCGCACCATATAGTGGCCTCCTCATCGAAGTAGAGGCTCATCCCGTCCGGATCCGGATCGATCCACTGGGCCGCGACCGGCCCGCAGATCAAGACTACCGCCAGCGCCACCAGCACCGTTCTCGAGATCATGATCGCCCCCTCGCAGGAATACCGTTCTCAGTAGCTCGCCCGAATATCAACGAATCCGTAGAGATCTCATATCGATGGACCTACCATACCATTTCCGGTTATCGCAGGTCAAATCGTCACACCCGCCCCGATTGACCTCCCATCCCCCCCGATGCTACTATCACCGTCCAGGACGCGAGGAGGAAGAGGGGGCCCCGCGAACCTCCACGATCCGGAAACCGCACCCGCAGCAGCTTGGCGTACAACGGGTTCGGCGCTCCGATCGCCATCCGACAGATCCACACCTACGACTCCGGCCGCGTCCGCCCGACAGCAGCATGCATTTCGATGCGAACCGAACGACCGCCCCACTCGTCCGACGGAGACCCGGTGTGACCGATCGATCCACCTCCCGCTACAAGGTCCTCGAGCGACTCGGGAGCGGGGGCATGGGCGTGGTCTTCCGGGCCGAGGACACCAAGCTGTCGCGCATCGTGGCGCTCAAGTTCCTGCCGGAGGAACTCGTCACCGACGAGACGGCGCGCTTGCGGCTGAAGCGCGAGGTCGAGGCGCTGGCCGCCCTGCGGCACAACTCCATCTGTTCCATCCACGACTGGAGCGAGACCGAGGACGGGCGTCCGTTCATCGTCATGGACCACTACGAGGGGGCGACCCTCAAGGAGCGCGTCGCCGGGGGGCCGCTGCCGCCGCGCGGCGCCTTCGAGGTGGCCATCCAGATCGCCCAGGGGCTGCAGCACGCCCACGGCAAGGGCATCGTCCACCGCGACATCAAGCCCGGCAACGTCATGTTCGACGACCTGGGCTTCGTGAAGATCGTCGACTTCGGCCTGGTCAAGATGGGCGACCGCTCCGGCCTGACGCTGACCCGCGACGCCATGGGCACGGCCGCCTACATGTCGCCCGAGCAGGTGACCGGCGGCGAGGTGGACGGGCGCGCCGACATCTGGGCCCTCGGCGTGGTCTTCCACGAGCTGCTGACGGGCGAACGACCCTTCGAGGGCAACATCGAGGCCGCCCTGCTCTACGCCATCATGAACGAAGACCCGCCCCGCGCCGACGTCGTGAACGCGGAGGTCCCGTCCCCGTTCGCGGGCATCGTCGCGCGCTGCCTGCAGAAGGACCCCGGCGACCGCTACCAGTCGGCCGACGAACTGCTCGACGACCTGGACGCGGCCGCCGGCGAACTCGGCTACGGCAGCTCCTTCATCCGCCCTGTGGCCATGGGGCCGCTGCCGGAGGCCGTCACGCGTCTGGCGCGGCCGATGAGACGCTTCCTCTGGATCGGCGCGGTCGTCCTGGCCGCCGTCGCCGCGGTGATCTACCTGCAGACCGACGTCTTCCGGGGCGAGCCACCGCTCTACACCACGCCGACGCGACTGGCCGTGCTCGAGCTGGAGAACATGATGCCCAGCGCCCACGACGTGTTCGTGGACGGCGTGTCGGAGGCGGTTTCCCAGGTGGTCGAGAACCTGCTGCGCGCGGACGAGGATGCGTGGGTGGTGCCGTACTGGCGTGTGCTTGAGGCCCCCATCACCGCCCCCACCGACGCCGTCAACGCCTTCGGGGTGAACCGCGTGGTCATCGGGAACGTGCAGCGGTTCGGGGACGAGCGGCGCATCAGCCTGCGTCTGTGCGAGGCGGCCGACCTGACCGAGATCCGCACGCGGAACATCGACTTCGACCGCAGCGGCAGCGCGCTGTGCGATTCGTTCGCGCTGGCGATCGCGGAGCTGCTGGGGGTGGACGCGGCGCGGTGTCCCGAAGGGTATTCGCCGCAGAATCCGGCGGCCATCGAGCCCTACATCATGGGGCTGGGGTGGCTGCAGCGGTCGCGGACGGCGGGGACGGATTCGGCGCGGGCGTACTTCCGGGCGGCGGTGGACGCGGATGAGGGGTTTGCGTTGGGGTTTGTGGGGTTGGGGCGAGCGGATTTCAAGCACTTCAGGGAGCACGAGACAGACAAGACAGACTGGCTGGTTCCTGCAAAGAACCATCTCACGATGGCTCTATCGCATGCTTCCGGACTCTACGAAGCTAACCTGTCACTAGCGCAGGTATTCTACTTCTTGGAGGATCTGGAACAGGCCGTGGAATATTGCGGAGCTGCATTGCGGTCTGGTCCCGGCGATCTTCAGGCCAGCCTATGGTTGACGTGGACATACCAGCTTCAAGATAGATATGACGAAGCCGAATCTGCACTTCGCGACGCAATCGCACATTCGCCCGACTTCTGGGCCAACCATACCGAATTGGGTGTTCTCTACTGGAGAACGGATCGCCCAGAAGAAGCCATTTCGGCTACGGAAAAAGCAGCACGCTTTGCGCCAAATGACGTCACGACGATCAACAACCTAGGGGGCTTCCACTACCACAGAGACGAGTGGGGCAAGGTGCGCGAATATTTCGAGAGGGCATATCACATAAGTCCCAATTGTCAAACATGTGGAAACATGGGTTGGCTAGCTTATTACGAAGGGAAGTACGCTGAATCTACTAGATACTATGAATTTGCCACAGAATATTGTGACACTACAAACTATGAGCTCTGGGGAAACCTGGCAGCCGCACAATACTGGACCAAAGGTCTGCGTGCTCGTTCAGGGCAATCGTATGCGCGTGGTATCTACTACGCTGAGCAGGAATTCGAGAGAGATCCCGAGAACCATACGATCATCTCCTCTCTGATCAATTCGTACGCGTTCAGTGGTGATCTGGTGAATGCGAGACGGATGATCAGATACGGAGAGGAGCATGCCGGAGATGGCTCGGAGGTACTGTTCAGTATCGCTTGTGCTCACGAGCTCTTTCATGAACGAGCGGCAGCGCTTCGGTCTATCGAAGCAGCATTGCGACGTGGATACCCCCTCTATGAAATCGAGAACAATCCATCTCTTGCGGACCTGGTCATAGATCCGCTTTACATAGAAATGAAGAATGCAATCAACACTGGTGTCGCTACAGAATCACCAGAAAGGCTGGGCAACTAGAGTCAAAAACGTGAGTCCGAACATCACGTACATCTCGAAAGAAGAAGGAGGGAGAAATGTGGAAGAGAGCCATCATCATTGGCATCATCGTAATCATTATCAACGGATTGTGGTGCAGGGTTATTTGCAAGAAACCAACCGAACCAACTGAGCCCAGCAAACCAACTGCAGTGGAGGTGTTCATCGACGCCGATTGTCTTGTGATGTACGCCGATGGGTCTGGCGCCAATCCCATTGAAGCGAATGTCGGGGAATTCGTTATTTGGCATAACGCCTTTGCAAGCGACGAAGATGGCGCAGGAAAAGTCGAGATTATCTTCGACTCTTCATCGCCATTTTATCTTAGCAATTTCACTATTGAGCCTGGAGGTGTTTACGTCACCCAGGTGAAGCCGAATGCAGCCCTTGCGACTTACAACTATAAAATCGCCTGTGGATCCGGATCGCCTGGTTCCGGCCCAAAGATCATGATCGGCGGATGTCCCTGATTATTATAAACCGGGTGGGGGCGGCGCGATTCAGTAGCCGCCCCCTATTCCATACCGACACACAAGCATGTGGAAAAGCGCCGTGGACAATCGAACCGATTGGGTGTATTCTGCATACCAGTCGCATCAAATAGTTTGTCTGCATATTGATATTCGTTCGCCCAACAGATATCGGCTCGGGGCAAATCACAATCCCATCAAGGAGGTTCCTATGCGTAAGAGACTATTCTGCGTCGGTCTGGTCCTCATCGGCATCCTGACGTGCCAGTGGGCCGCCGCCGTGAACCAGGTCGATGTGACCATCGACAAGGGCTGCGTACTGAAGTACGACGACGGCACTTCCGCCGATCCTGTGGAAGCCGATCGAAACGACTTCGTCGTCTGGCACAACTCCAGGGTTTCCGAGGCGGTCGTCATCACGTTCACCGGCGCGTCTCCGTTCAGCGTCAGTGAGATCACGGTCCCCGCGAACGGGCAGGTCTCCAGGCAGGTGCGATCCGACGCCGAGGAGACGGACTACGATTTCGATCTCACTTGTGGGGGTGACACTCGCACAGGGCCCAAGCTCTCCATCGGGGGTGGAGGGCCTTGACCAACCCATGATCTGAATACACGAACGGCGGCCTCCGGGCCGCTGTTTCTCACCTCACCGGATGCACCGCCCGCAACAACGGCGACAGTGGCCGCGTCGCCTTTACGCACCCCGTCCGTACCTGCTCCCGCATGAACGGCTGGCCGCCGTGTATCTCCCCTGTCGCGGTGAAGAGGCACCGATAGACGCCTGGCACTTCCATGCGCGGGCTCGCCGCGTAGCGACCGGGCGCGATCTGCTTCATCTTCTCGACCGTCTCGCCGCCGCCCGGCAGGTTGATGCGGACCTCCACCTCGGCGTCGCGGTCCACGGGTTCGCCGCCAAGCGTCAGGCGGGCTTCCATGCTCATCTCGGCGCCGGGGGCGTGGCCTTCCTGCGACTGGGAGCAGCGGAGGCTTAGGTTGGATTCCACATTGACCAGCACCGTGTAGGGAATACCGTTCTGTTCGAAGTCCGCATGAGCCGGATTCTCGGGGGACAGGTCAGACATGTGGTCGGTGAGCTTGGCTTCGTCGACGCGCAAGCGTGCTTGCCACTCGCCAACGTGGGCGCGCTCGTCGGTCAGGCCGCTGCCGGGAAGGACCAGGGGCAGGGGCAGCCGGTAGTAGCTTATGTTATCGCCCGCGTGGTAGGTCGGATGACCGGGGTCAAGTTCGGTGCCGTCCGGGGCGACCAGGGACAGGGACACCACCTCGCGGGCGGTGGCCAGGACACAGACCTCCAGGCGGCGGTCGGCGGCGGTCACGTTGAAGGGGATGCTCGGGGTTTCGCCGGGGCGGATCCGGTCGGTGGGGTCCACCAGGACCTGGCCGCCGGCGAGGTCGGTCACGATCTGCAACAGGAACTTGGCGACGGTGAACTCGTTGGCGGCGTCCAGGTCTCCGGAGATTAGGGTGTAGCAGTCGGCGTCGTCGCCGGTCAACATGCGCAGCTTGTACTCGTCCACGTTATGCGCGTCACCCAGGCCGATGGCGTAGACCTTGTGGGCCGGCGAGATATCTTCGATGTACTCTTTGGTGTTCTCGATGCCGTCGGTGAGGACCAGGATCGCCTCATGACTGTAGCCGGACTGGGCTTCCAGGGCGTCGTCGCCCTTAACGACGCCGTCGCCGATGGAGGTCCGGCCGCCGGGCGAGAGATCGTTGATGTCGTCGAGCAGGGCCTGGCGCGCGGCGGCGGCCGCGGTGGGGGTGTCGCCGATCTCCTGGCTGGTCAGGGCCTCGGCGTCATCGCTGAAGGCGGCGAGGCTGATGCGGTCGCCGGCGATCATGTAGTCGACGACCACGCCGGCCGAGAGGCGCTGCACGTCCATGCGCGTCTTGCCGGGCACGCCGGAGGCCTGGGACATGCTGCCCGACTTGTCCAGCACAAGGGCCAGGTGTGCGTTGGCCGTGCGGGTGCCGCCAGCCAGGGTGAAGGGCAGCGACCACTTGTCGCCGAACTCCGTGCAGCGGAGCTTGACGGGCTCGCTGTCATCGCCATCGAACGTGGTGCCCTCATAGCCTACCACAAGGCCGTCGAAGGGCTGGTAGGCGTCGTAGACGCCGTTCTCCTCGAACTGTCCCTCCCCGGCGCGGAAGGGGCTCGCGTCCAGCCCCGGTCCCTCCACCCACAGATGTAGGTCGATGCAGCTCTTGATCTCCAAGGGCAGGGCCATCTGCACCGTCTCCCCCGGGGCCGCCGTGGGTAGGACCACGACGTCGGAGGTCAGCTTGACATCAGGGACGGCCAGGTAGGCGTTGATGCGGCCGTGGCCCCACTGCAGCGGTTCCCAGACGGCGTCGCCGCGCAGCTCCGGCAGCAGTTCCGCCGTCCTGCAGAGGATCTCGACGATGCGGCTGGAGTCCAGGGCCGTGCAGCGGCTCCAGAGCAGCGAGGCCACGCCGGAGGCCATGGCGGTGGCGATGGACGTCATGCTCGCCAGTTCGTAGCAATAATCGTCCGAATTGTGGATGTACTTCTCCCAGCGCGTCGACCAGATGTCGTAGCCCGGCGCGAGGACGGTGAGGTGTTCGCCCCAGCAGGACCACTCACGCTCGAAGATCTCCCTCTTGGGATCGTCCGGGTCGAGCATGGTGCCGCCCACGGCCAGGATGATTTCGGGGAAGAGCGAAGCATATGCCGCGGGATATTGAGGTACATCGTTGCTGTCGTTGCCCATGGCGCAGCAGTAGACGATCCGCCAGTGCTCGGGATTGTCGTGCAGCTCCTGGAAGAAGCCTTTCAGGTGTTCGTTCGCCAGCTCGTAGTCGATGTCGGACAGGCTCAGGTTGCACACGACCCTGTCGATGCCTGGGATGACCGGCCCCTCGTAGACGTCGCTGTCGTTCACGTAGGAGCCGAAGGCGGCGGCGTAGGTTTCCGAGAGGGCGTGGGAGAGGGTCTCGGTGTGTAAGACCCCGCCCTTGAAGATCCGGCAGGCGTACACGGGCGAAACCTGATTCAGCCCGTCGATGCCCTCGTCGTTTTGGCTGTCGGCCGCGATCACGCCGGCCATCAAAGTGCCGTGACCGCTTATGTCCACAGGTTCCCCCGCCTCGTCGGTGAAGTCGATCCCGTCCTCGAAGCGGTCGCGAATCAGATCGTCGTGCTCGATAACATGATCGGTGTTCATGACGATGCCCGAGTCGAGGATGGTGATCAGCACGTTCGGCTGGCCGGTCTCGTACTTGTGCACGTCCTGGGCGCGCACGGCATCCATCCCCCACTGCTCGGGGACCTTCTCCTTGCATTTGTAGTAGTCGTCGGTGACGGCGTTGGCCAGCAGCTGGAACGAAGGCTGCGCGTTCCACACGTCCGACCGCACACGCATCAGTTCCACGGCGAGGGCTGGGATATCGGCCTCCGCCTGGTCATCCACCGCCTCGACCTGGGCCGAGAACCAGTATCGATAACGGTTGCGAGATCTCTCGCGGACGGTGGCGCCGCCGGGCACCAGTCGTTGTGCCAGGTCCTCGATGGCGCCCATGATGTCCTCGATGGTGTCGCTGACGCCGCCGGGCGTCTCCTCGTGGGGAATGTAGTCGACGATGAGCACGCCGGTGCGGTATGTGCGCTTGTGGCCCATCCAATCGCCCTGGGTCCACCGCTCGTGCCTGGGATCACTCGGATCCAAATGCATGACCGTCTCCTATCACCTGGGTAGCGAGGGGCATGATCGATCGGATGCAACCGCTGATATACAGAGTCGTATGGCGTGACTCTCCCCGAACTGCGACTCTACCACCAATTGATAATCGCGGTCAAATCACGGTGGACGGGCCGCCTCACTCGAGCGGTTGCGCCCACTCCCCCCCGGCCAGATACTCCGCCACCCACCCGTGCCCCTCCAACGTCCAGTGACCGTCGTGGGGCATGTAGGCGAGGGTGTCGGTGGCCGCCTCGCGGGCGCTCATCAGATCGTAGATCGGCAGGATGTCCGCCTTGGGGCACACCTCGTCCAGGCAGGCCCGCCGGTCCGGCGTGAGCGGTATGTCGAGCAGGACGACGAAGCGGATGCCGCGGGCGGCGCAGTCGGCCCGCATGTCGCGCACCAGCGCCGCGAAGAGGCGCACGTCGGAGGTTTCGACGCGCGAAACGGCGTCGGCCATGTCGCCCTGGATCTCCCCGATGGCCTTCTGCTCGGCGATCTGCTTGCGGAAGTCGCGGCGCGACTTGAGCAGGTAGAGCAGGCGGCTGCCGCGCGCGCCGTGGTACTTGAGCTTCTGGGGGAAGCTCAGGGGGGCCAGCGGGGTGCCGTCGATCTCGACGGCGTCGTCCGCGTCCAGCCGCGCCCAGGGGCTGCTCCAGACGAATCCGGGCGCGCTGATCCGGTTGGCCGTGAAGTCGTTGACCGAGGCCTGATAGACCACCACGTCGGGCTGGTAGGCGAAGCCGCGCTCGCGCAGGTAGAGCAGGCACTGGACAGTGTTGTAGCCCGGCACGCCGGTGTTGATCACCTCGGCGTCGAGGCCGCGCCCCGTGAGCAGGGTCTCCAGGCGGCGCGTGTAGGCCACGTCGGCGTCCAGGCCCCAGGCCCAGGTGTAGGAGTCGCCTACGCAGAGCACGCGCGTGGTGCCCGCGGGCTTGGCGAAGCTGCGGTCGCGGTCGCGGAAGCCGGCGTCGTTCTGTTCGATGGGGAACACGAGGTTGAACAGGGCGTGGCGGTAGACGCAGCTCAGGTTCGGACGTCCACGCCAGCCGAGCAGCTCGTCGCGCTCCACGCTGGGGACGAACTCTCCGGGCAGAAAGATGCGCATGGCGAGTTCACAGAGGCATAGTGTGATCAGGAGCGCGAAGAGGGCGAGAACTCCACGCAACACTCGAGGTCTCATATTCGCCCGCCAGGTCAGGAATCGGTTCGTCAACATGGCGATACTCGTTATGGCTCACATTCTACCAAGCGGAGAACCCGGATACAAGGGGGCCCGGCGGTTGCCCCCGGCGCCAGGGCGCGGCCGACTAGCCCCTCC
>JACKQG010002382.1_pt1 | contig 24673 bp, 20 predicted proteins | sample 8237621 | NCBI WGS metagenome assembly JACKQG01 (sample SAMN15677084, study PRJNA649215) | marine metagenome | biome: marine; feature: Black Sea; material: saline water; isolation source: suspended particulate matter (SPM) from the Black Sea western gyre | collected 2013-06-09/2013-06-10 | depth... | reverse complement strand
GGATGAGCCGATGGAAATTCTTTTCGACAATACCCGCGGCAGTACAATCTATTTTGTTTATCTTGTGCCCAAAGATAAGTATAAACCTGCACCCTCAGAGTGGGAACCAAAAGCGGGAGTAACTTTAGAGACAAGATATACGACGAAGAATTATTCTGAGTGTAAGGAGCTGTCGGGATTATTGAAGGTATGGAATAATGCAGCCAAGCCTGTGGACAGAACTCTGGTTGATAACATTCACCATTCGTATCCAATTCATCATTTATCAGATTTGAAGGGTAACAAACCACGGCTGGCGCTATATCGATATGAGGGTTTCTTCCGGATTGAGAAGGCCGGTGAATATGTTTTTGCTACGGCCTCGAATTGGGCTTCGCATCTGCTCGTCGATGGTAAGCTGGTTATAAGCTGGCCCGGGGAGCATAACTACCGCTCCGGTATCAAAGGGCAAAAACAGGGTAAGGTTTCCATGGAAGCCGGTGTACATAAGCTGGAATATCTGAACTACAGCCCGTGGGGCCAAATGTTTACTTTAGCCGCATGGCAAAAACCGCAGGAGAAATTAGGTCTTATGGCCAGAGATGATTTCCTGCCTGTTGAAAGATTTGTAGCAACAGCGATTGGATATAAAGACCTGACTAAAGACGGCGGCAGCTTTAAATGGCAGGCAATTGATGATTGGCGGCTGGACCAGGGCAAAGAGGCTATGGTTCGGATGCGTTTTGATGTGATGGAAGCAAAGCAGGACGGTTATTATTCATACAGGTGGAAATTCGACGATGGGAAAATCGAGACCGGCAAAAGTATAGAGCATGTTTTTTTACGACCTCAGATGCGCACCGTTTCGCTTGAAATAGTCAAAGGCAACCAAGTAGTTGCAGAAGTGAAACAGAAAATCAATGTTCATATTATATCGGATAAAATCCAGCTTGAGCCGGGGAGTGAACAGGCCTTTGAAAAAGCTATATCCGAAAGTGATTTTGACAAGCTGTCAATAGGTGATATTGTAAATTTGTATGCCTTTGCCGAGGGTCTTTACAGCCAACAGTGGAAGCAACGGGCCGTGGCGGCTTTAATGAGTAGGATGGATGAGCTTGTATCAGATTCACAGCATTGGAATTTCTGCCTTGTGTTGGGTCAGTACCTGCGTTCGGCTCCCATCAGGCAATATGAACAGGCGTTGACACTTTTCAGACGTCTTTCGGAAGGATCAGCAGGTAATACATTGGTTTATCAAGGTTCGGCGGTTTCTCAGGCTGAATTGTTGGTACAGTGTTTCGGAAAGGCCCAGGAGGCGTTGAATATTCTAAGCCATCTCGAAAAGAGGAAAAAGTTAGACAATAAAATAGTTACTCGATTCAGAATTGCCCAGGCTGAAGCTCTGATTGCTCTGGAGCAGGTTGAACAGGCAAGGGAGATACTTCAAAATCTACCGGCAGCCGACAGTAACAAAGAGCAGGTTAAGGATGTTGGGATGCTGCGTCATGCGAGGCAGTTGGCGGATAACACAGATGAGCCAGAGCAGCTTGATTATGCGATGGAGAATATCGAGAAAATAATTGCAGATGACCCGGTCAAGTTATTGATGCCGAATTTGAACCTGATAAAGCTGGATGTACATTTGGCAAGGAAAGAATATTTAATCGCTTTTTATTTAGCTGAGCGGTTGAATAAGCTCGAATTAAGTAATTACTATCGGTCACAGATGCTGGTCCGGCAGATAAAAGCACTCTGCGGTATCGAGGCCGTAGAGCAGGCCAAGGTTATTTACGAAGCCATGATGTCAAACTATCCTTACAGCCCGGCGGTTGCGGAGGCCAAGAAGGCTATTGTTGAAACAGTTGTTGCAGGGCAAAAACGATAGCCAAAATTCACTTAATTTAAATTTTTACGATCCGACTTTATAGTGTCCACGGTTTTCTATATTCGTAGTGCAACAAGTTATTAGCATTTCTATTATTAATGGCACGTTCTTTTTTCGGGTCCCATTCGATTCGAGACTTTGTGGCCAGAGCGATATTTGCCAGGTGAGCAAAGGTTGTTGAGCGGTGGCCAGTTTCCATGTCACAATTTGTTTGCTTGCGGCTTTTCATACAATCAAGGAAGTTTCGAATATGCTGGACGGTAAGGTCGCCATCTATTCGTTTGCCTTCGAACGGTTCGATATCTGAGCCGCTCTCCTGAAATTGTCCTGCTTTTGAAGGGACGATTTTATAGCCGGCTTCTCCGCTTGTGCCAGCGTAAAGGTTTCCGAGCGTGCCCCGGAACTCTACCTCTCCTTCTATTAAGGCTGGGCCCCCGTTAGCTTCGTATTGACCGAAAATAAGCAATGAGCCGGATGGCATTTCGAAAATCACCTCCATCGTATCAGGAATTGTCCGGTCGTCATCGAGGGCGAACCTTCCACCATGTGCGGATATCGAGACAGGCGCCTGCTCCGACAAGACCCATCGCATCGCGTCACAATAGTGCACGCCCCAGTTGGCCATCTGAGAGGAATAAATCTGCAACCAGCGGAACTTGTATAAAGAGATATTGTTTTTGTAAGGACGTTTGGGCCGGGGACCAAGCCACATATCCCAATCCAGACCTTCCGGCGGGGCCGTATCGGGAAATTGGCCAATACCATTTGGATACATATTACTTATCCGGTAGGCCCTGGCTACAGTTACCTTGCCGATTTTGCCTGTCTGGATGTTTTCGGCGATTTGCATGTATGATTTTGAGGAGCGCCGGTGAAGACCGACCTGTATTACTCTGTTATGCCTCTTTGCGGCTTCAACCATCTTTCGACCTTCAAATATAGTTATCGAAAGCGGTTTTTCTACATACACATCTTTGCCGGCCTGACATGCCATTATAGTTTGAACAGCGTGCCAATGGTCGGGTGTGGCAACAACTACTGCATCAATATCTTTGCGGTCGAGCAGGCGGCGGAAATCCTTATATCGTGCGACGTTACGGTTTAGTTTTTCAGTCATCTTCGGAATCCTGGCGCCCAAGGAATCTTTGAGCTTTTGGTCAACTTTGGAATAATCTCTGGCCAGATACGGCTCGTAAACATCGCAAAGGGCTGCAACTTCAATATCATCCTGTTTTAAGAAGCCATTGAGAAGCTGTGTGCCACGGTTGCCGACCCCAATAAAACCCACACGAATTTTTTCATTGGCTCCCCTTGCTGAGCTGATTAGAGGTGTGCCAATGGCATTTAAGCCTAATGTGACCGAAGCCGCCGCGACGGTCGAGTTTTTCAGGAAATTTCGTCTTGTAGTTTTTTGCATGTTTTCGTTCATTTTGTTATCTCCAAAAATTTCAATATTTACCATCGAATAAGAGTTGGCAGAATGTCAGCGATTATGGTTTACTTTTTCTTCCCAATCTTCGAGCAACAATTTTAATTTTCGCAGGTCTTCTTCTCTGACGCTCAAAAGGTTATTTTTTTCAGCAGGATCTATTTCGAGGTCGAAAAGATATTCTTTTATGTCGTTGTTGTTCTGCAGCCGGATATATTTCAAAGACCCATCCCGGACAGCTTTTCTTGTATTTTCACCTCTTCGTGCACGCCAGAAGAGGGTGCGTTTTTGAACGGGTTGCTTAGTTTCTATCGCTCTTAAAATATCTATACCGTCAAATGGACGGTCCTTTGGTGGTTTGGTACCAGCTACTCTAACAATAGAACTGGAAAAATCCAAAGTTATGCAGGCCTGATGCGATACGGTATCGGCAGGGATTACTCTGGGCCATTTTACGATGCACGGAACTCTTATTCCGCCTTCGAAAAGATTCCCTTTATAGCCGGAGTAAGGTGAGTTATTGCCTTTGTTGTTGGCACCATTATCGCTCATAAAAATGACGAGCGTATTGTCCGATACTTTTTTATCCTGTAATGCCCTCAGTATATTCCCGATACCCTCATCCATCCGTTCAACCATTTCGATGTATGTTTCTCTGGAGCCTTTGTTGTAGTCGGCTTGCGCAACTGGTTGGTCCTTTTTGTCATTTGGTCCCTGATAAGGAGTGTGTGGTGAGGTATATGGAACATAGAGGAAAAAAGGGCTGCTTCGCGGGCGTTGAATAAATTTGACAGCCTCTTCGGTGATAAGGTCCGTAAGGTAGCCTTCACGGCTGATAGTGCTGTCATTTTGATAAAGAGCCGGCTGGCCGGTGTATTCGCAGTGGTGGAAATAATCGACTGCTCCGCCCACCGGGCCGAACCAGTAATCGAAACCATGCCTTAGAGGAAAGAATTTCTTCTCATATCCAAGGTGCCATTTACCGCAGATTGCTGTTGCGTAACCGGCATCTTTTAGCATTCGAGCGATGGTTGTCTGTTCAGCGGGAAGGCCCATATCGTTTGTTTGGCGTAAACGGATGGCATCGTCGTAACGGCCGATGTTGCCGATACCAAGAGCGCATTCCAGACCTCCAACACGGTGTTGATAACGGCCCGTCAGCAGGGCGGTCCTGGTTGGAGTGCATTCGGGGGCGTTGGAATAGAAGGTTGTAAATTTGACCCCTTCGGCTGCAAGGCCATCTATGGCCGGGGTGTGAATATCAGTGCAGCCGTAACATCCGAGGTCTCCGTATCCCAGGTCGTCGGCCATGATGAGGATAATATTTGGAACTCGAGCATTTGGGGAAGCGCCAAAATGACATCCGGGGCAAACAGCTCCAAGAGTGGTAAGCCCGGCGGTTTGAGCCAGAAACCAACGCCTTGTAATTGGCTTTGCCATGATAATATTCCTTTAAATGGTAGAGTATGAAGATGTCCTATGATTGCTATTGTAGGAATGTCTAAGACAATCGAAAAGGTAAATTTTTGGCTCTTCTGCAATAAAATCCGTGAATGTTGGTTGTTTTTCGGGTATTTTGTTATCTTATCGTGTTTCAAATTACATTTATTATTTAAATATATTAAGTAGAGGATTGAATTGAAGGCTTTAATTCACACTAAACCATATTGTTTTGAATATTCAGATTTTCCCGAACCTGCAGCGGGTGATGATGAAGTGCTGATTCGTGTCAAATCATGCGGAATTTGCGGCTCGGACGTTCATGGCTTTACGGGTAAGACGGGCAGAAGGATTCCACCTTTGATTATGGGCCATGAGGCGGCCGGAGTTGTTGAAGATTTTGGCGATAATGTGAAGGATTTGAAAAAGGGCGACAGGGTCTGCTTTGATTCGACAGTATATTGCAATAAATGCCAGCCCTGCCGGAATGGTTTATTTAATCGCTGTGACAAACGTCAGGTATTGGGAGTTTCCACGCCGGAGTTTAAAAGACATGGTGCCTTTGCTGAATATGTGGCTGTGCCTTCGTGGATTGTCTTTAAGATTCCGGACAATATGTCATTTATTCAGGCGGCTTTTTTGGAGCCGGCTTCAATAGGTACACACGCCGGCAACAGGCCCCCAATATCTTCTGAAGATACAGTTGTGGTTATTGGAGGTGGTACAATAGGGCTTTTTGTTATGCAGGCAGCCAAGCTAAGAGGTGCGGCCAAGGTCATTGTGGTCGATATTAATGAATTTCGGCTTGGTTTGGCAAGCAAGTTAGGAGCGGATAAGGTCATCAATCCATTGAAATCCAACCTGAAGGAAATGGTTTTCAAGGAAACAAAAAATAAAGGGGCGGATGTTACTTTCGAGGTCGTTGGATACGCTCAGACTTTTCGGAATGGGATTTCAATTACAAAAACCGGTGGGCATCTTGTAGCTGTTGGCAATCTGGAACAAACCGCTGAATTCAATCTACAGGAATTAGTTGCAAGAGAGCTGACTTTTAGGGGTTCTTATGCCAGTTCGGGTGAATTTAGTGAGTGTATAGGGCTTGTAGCTTCCGGTAAGATTAATATTGAGCCGTTAATCAGCGATGTTTTACCTTTAGAGGATGGAGCAAGTGCTTTTGAGCGTTTGTATAAGGCCGAGGAAAATTTACTGAAAATTGTATTAGAACCATAAAGTTTGAGGAAATGAAGATGCAGGATCTTTTTAATCTTTCCGGCAAGGTTGCGATTGTGACCGGAACCAGTCGTGGTTTGGGCCAGTATTTTGCACGGGCTCTTGCCAAAGCCGGAGCTGATTTGGTTATTACCAGCAGGGATTTGTCGAGACTGACCGAATTTAAGAAGGAAATAGAATCTTTGGGTAGAAAGGCGTTAGCTGTTCAGTTGGATGTGCTCTCGCAAAGTGATATTGATAATATGGTTCAGGCGACCATAAAAGAATATGGAAAAATTGATATCCTTGTTAACAATGCCGGTTTGAATATTCGGAGTCCAAGCATCGAATTTTCTCCAGAGGATTGGGATACTGTATTGGATACCAATCTTAAAGGCAGTTTTTTCTGTGCTCAAGCGGTTGCAAAGGAGATGATAAAACGAAACTACGGCAGAATAATAAACATGGGTTCGTGTACGTGCGTTTTCGGTATGGAAGGTATCGCACCTTATACAGCAAGCCGGGGAGCTGTTTTGTTAATGACCAGGAGCCTGGCTGCGGAATGGGGCAAGTTCGGAATCACGGTCAACGTTTTGGCTCCCGGCTGGTTTAAGACGGCTCAAAACGCAGTGTTATATGAGAACAAAGAATGGCTTAAATATATCACAGAACGCATTCCTTTGAATCGTCCGGGTCAGCCACATGACCTTGACGGTACGGTTGTTTTTTTGGCTTCGGACGCAAGCGAATATATTACAGGCCAGATAATTTTGGTAGATGGCGGATTTACTACAGGGGCGACAAAAGCAAATGTCTGAGAAATACCGATTGATTATTTGTTAGGGAGGTGCATATGAATTTAAGAGGTGTTGTTCTTGCCGGGGGCACAGGTTCTCGTCTTATGCCATTGACCAAAGTTACAAATAAGCATCTTCTTGGCGTCGGGCAAAAACCGATGATATATTACCCCATTGAGAAACTAACTTCTATCGGCATTGAGGAAATCCTGATAGTAACCGGCCTTGAGCATATGGGCGATGTAGTTAATCTGCTGGGTTCCGGAAAAGATTTTGGCTGTCGATTTACGTATAAAGTTCAGGATGAAGCTGGTGGAATTGCCCAGGCGCTGGCGTTGGCTGAAAATTTCGCACAAGGTGAGCCTATGATTGTTATCCTTGGCGACAATATTTTTGAAAGCAGTCTTAAAGATTATGCCGATGAATTTGTTGCTCAGAAAACCGGCGCGAGAATACTCCTTCAGCAGGTTTCAGATCCACAGCGTTTTGGTGTTGCAGAACTGGCGGATGGCAAGGTTATCGGTATTGAAGAAAAGCCTGAAGAACCGAAGTCGGATTATGCAGTAACCGGTATATATTTTTACGACGCACAAGTTTTTGAGATAATACGGGCCCTCAAGCCGTCAGCTCGCGGTGAGCTTGAAATTACTCATGTTAATTACGCTTATATTGAAAAAGATCAGTTGGCTTATGATATCCTCGACGGTTGGTGGACAGATGCAGGCACGTTTGAATCGCTTAGTCGAGCCAATGAATTAGTTTTAAAGAAACCCCCACAATAACAAGAGATATCAGCATAAAATGAATGTTAGAGAGACAAAACTACCGGGAGTGCTCGTATTGGAGCCGGATGTATTTTCCGATGAGAGGGGATTCTTTTTGGAAACCTGGAACAGCATGCGTTATGTGAAAGCCGGTATAAAGGGCCCCTTTGTGCAGGACAATGTCTCGTTTTCCAAAAAAGGTGTCTTGCGCGGCTTACATTTTCAATATCCTCAATCACAAAGTAAATTGATTCAGGTTTTATCGGGTGAGGTTGTGGATGTTGCTGTCGATATTCGCAAGGATTCACCGACTTTTGGCCAGTGGATTAGTGAGGTACTTTCCGGCGCGAACCACAGGCAGATGTATATTCCCTCGGGTTTTGCTCATGGGTATTGTGTTACGAGTGAAACAGCGTTTTTTTCATATAAGTGCACTGATTTTTATAATCCGGGGAGTGAAGGCGGGATTATCTGGAATGATCCCGATATTAATATTGACTGGTCGATGGAGGAACCCATCTTATCGTCAAAAGACGCAGACTATCCCAGACTTAAAGACATACGACCTGAGAAATTGCCTCATATGGGGAGTCTATGATGTCAACAAATGATACCATGATTGCAATTCTCGGCGGTCGGGGGATGCTTGGTACGGACCTGGCACAAATATGTGGACAAGAAGGCTTTGATGTTAAAGTATTTGATTTACCGGAATTCGATATAACCAACTCTCAACAGCTTAAAGAAGCTATTGGTAGCGCAAAAATAATCGTCAACTGTGCAGCTTATACTAATGTCGATGGCGCTGAGAGTGAAATGGAATTAGCACATCAGGTCAATGCAGAAGCGGCGGGGCGGCTGGGTGCTGTTGTGAAAGAAGCCGGCGCGTGGTTGCTTCATCTCAGCACGGATTTTGTTTTTGACGGCCGGTTAGCCAAGCCCTATATTGAGACTGATCTTCCAAATCCTATAAATGAATATGGAAGGAGCAAACTGACAGGTGAACAACTCCTGGGCCACAGCGGCTGCCGGCATTGTATAATGCGTGTGGAATGGACATACGGCCAAGCAGGGCAAAACTTTGTAACCAAGTTGATACAGCATACAAAAAAAGAAAAAGTTTTAAAAGTTGTTGATGACCAGATAGGTTCGCCAACGGCTACGACCGAAGTAGCCAGGGTAATCTGTAAATTATTTCGAAGAAAACCAGAGGGAATGTTTCATTTCGCAAGTTCCGGTTATGTCAGCCGGTATGGAATGGCGGAGTTTATATTTGACAAGCTCTCGATGGATGTTAACCTGTTGGCCTGTAAAACAAGTGATTACGCCAGTGCTGCTGCAAGACCGTTAAATAGCCGGTTCGATTGCAGCAAGATTGAAGCTTTGCTTGATGAACCGATTGAATCATGGCAGATCCCGTTGGAACGCTTTTTGAGGCAAGTATGAAAAAGATTTTGGTTACAGGTGGTGCAGGATTTATAGGAAGTAATTTTGTGCGGATGGTTCTTTCGGAACATCCCGATTGTTTTGTGGTCAATCTCGACAAGCTAACTTATGCCGGTAATCTTGAAAATCTCGCCGAATTCTTGGAGCATTCAAATTATAAGTTCGTAAAAGGTGATATATGTGACGGAGCATTAATCGAAAAAATTATCGATGAGTATAAAATCGATTCAATAATTAATTTTGCCGCAGAGAGCCATGTGGACCGTTCTATTGCTGAACCTAAAATCTTTATAGAGACGAATATAGCCGGTACGTTAACTCTTCTTGAAGCGGCCCGTGATAAAAAATTAGAGAGGTTTATTCAAATCTCTACCGATGAAGTTTATGGCTCGCTTGGTTCGGAGGGTAAATTCACCGAACAAACACGGCTGAGTCCCAATTCGCCTTATTCGGCCAGTAAAGCTGCGGCAGACCATCTGGTAAAAGCTTTCGGCCATACCTGGGGAGTAAAATATAACATTACAAGATGCTCAAATAATTACGGTGAATATCAGTTTCCAGAGAAGATGATTCCACTGATGATTAACAACGCTCTCAATGATAAAGAATTGCCCGTTTATGGTGATGGTTTATATGTTAGGGATTGGCTGTATGTATATGATCATTGTACAGCTATATGGCAGGTTCTTCACAAAGCACCGTCCGGTGAGATTTATAACGTTGGGGGCTGTAATGAGAAGGCGAATCTGGAAGTAATTGATGTAATATTAGGCCGTCTTGGCAAGCCCAAATCACTTATTAAGCATGTAACCGACAGGCCCGGACACGACCGGCGATATGCCATCGATGCAAGTAAGATAATTAGCGAGCTTAACTGGCGGCCGTCTGTGAGTTTTGAAGAGGGTATTAATAAAACCATAGACTGGTATCTTCACAACAAGCAATGGCTCGGTAACGTTGTCTGCGGTGACTATCAGAAGTATTACGATTCGATGTACGGAAACCGCTGAGGCAAGGGGGAAGTGTTAATTAATGTCGAACCTTATTAAAGGCAAAGCAACTATATGTATAGTGAATTATAAAACTCTGGACTTCACCCGATTATGTCTGCGCAGCATACGCAAATTTACTAAATATCCCTATGAAGTCATTGTTGTTGATAACGATTCACAAGATGAATCTTTGAAATACCTTAAATCGCTCAATTGGATTCGGCTCGTCGAGCGTCGTGCCGCAGCGAATGAACCTGGCGGAGGTTATGCTCACGCTGCCGGTCTTGACCTTGGTATGGAGAACTGTATTACTGAATTTTTTATTTCGATGCACTCGGATACTTTTGTCCGAAAAGACAACTGGCTCAAAGATCTGATTTACTATTTCGGTCATGATGAAAGTATAGTCTGTGTTGGTTCCGGCAAAATCGAATTGATACCGAAATGGCGAATCCTTCTCAAAAAAGCAACTGATTTTAAAACATTCAAGCGAAAGATTCTTCGAGAACCTGACCCTGTCGGTAAGTTTCGCTATTACAATCGCACAATATGCTCTCTGTACCGGACAGATATATTGCGCCGGGAGCGACTGTCGTTCCTTATGAACAGAGACAAGGGCTTGACGGGTGGTAAACAGCTTTATTTTGAACTCGTTGACCGCGGTTATAAGACCGTTGAGCTGCCGCCATCAGTAATGGGCCGGTTTATTTACCATCTTGCTCACGCTACACAGGTGGTCAATCCACAGGAATTTACACTTCGCAGAAAAACTGTGAGTAAATGCCATCGATATATTAATAAAGTAATGTCATCAGATATTATCAAGAGTATTCTGGAAGATTATTCTCTTGACGAATAAATTGGGCCGGATATATTGCTCCAAGTGATATTTCTGGAAAATTGTGTAATAATTATGGAGGTCAAGCACTTAGTCAATCTTTCAGCTTGATTGTTAGCAGAGCAGCAACTCTTTGGACCAGTTAGATATGGAAAAGATGATCAGTAACATTGTGTTTACCAAGAACCGGCCTTTACAATTGGAGGCATACCTGCAAAGTCTATACAGACATTTTCCAGTTGAGCTTATACAAACGTATATTATTTACAAGGTCGAGCTTTTTAGGGACGAATATGAATCGCTTTTTCAAAAATACCCAAACTGTACGGTAATAGTAGAAGACGATTTTCACAGTGATTGTGTTAAAGTTATAAAACAGGCCAATACGAAATACATCATGTTTGGCATCGATGATGTAGTGTTCTTTGATTCGGTGGATATTGATCTCATAGACCAGACATTTCGTGAACATGGGAATAATATTTTTGGATTCACATTAAGGTTCAGCCCGGAGTCTCTTGAGAATAGTAAAGACGTGATAAATGAAGTTGTAGTCGATAATCACAAGGTATATAGCCTAAACTGGAAAAATGGCCAGACTGCTCACTCCAGGTATCCTTTTGAGCTTTGCTGCACTATTTACCCAACGGAAACAGTAAAAACAATAATTAATAGTGTGATGAATAACAATCCGATAATCCGAAAAATCTTTTCACCCGGCGGTTTGTTAATCAAGGGATTACGAGCAACGAGATTTGCACGAAAGATACTTAAATCTTTTGGTTACTTTTTCAGCCCGAACACGTTAGAATCATGGAATTGCCGATGGTGTCAGAATCATGGTGACCAGTTGCCGAGTTTTACGTACTTTCAAAAGCTGTGCGCAACAGCCATACAAGTAAATATGGTCAATACTTCAACGAACAATACGCTCGATGGGACCGCTGAACATACTGTTGAAGCCCTTAATGACAAATATAAACAAGGTTATCGTTTGGATATTGACTCTATTGCCAACAACAAGCCAGCAGGCACACATTGTGAACAGGAATATTTTAAGCTTATTAATAAGGAAAAATAGTCATGATGCTGTTGAAAAAATCGAAGAAGAAACTGTTAAAGCATATGATTAAGTTCGTATCACGATTATATGACAAACCACTTGCACCACCTACCGATAGAGAAAAAGAATTGATCAGGGAATTCAGAGCCGGCTTTTGTGGACTACCAATTTCAGAGACCACCAATTCCTCGGCTTCAGAAAAAGAATGGTACGACTATTCGAATTGTCTTAAGGAATTAGTTATCAATAGTGATCCTCGAGAGTTTCTGCGCTGGCATGTTATTTCGGGGACCATGTTTGTAAAGTATGCCGGCTATGTAGTGCCGGAATTAAAGTATCTCAAAGGCCGTTCTGACTGGCAGAATCGCTGGCGCGAAGCTATTAAGGAATCTCCAACTGGGCACCCTGTACCATATTGGAAGTATTCGAGCAGTAGTGGGAACTTACTCCATCACGCGTATCACCTGGCTAAGTTTGAAGAAAAAAACAAAATGCGTATAAATAACTTGAATTACATCCTTGAATTTGGTGGTGGATATGGGAGTATGTGCAGGTTAATTCATAATTTGGATTTTCAAGGAATATATGTAATTTTCGATCTGCCGTCTTTTTCTTTATTACAGCAGTTTTTTCTTAAGTCCATAGGTACTAAAGTTCATTCTTTTGATTCATTTAAGACGGGAGAAAATGGGGTGCTCTGTATTTCTGATTTGGAACAACTCAGAAAAATTCTTTCAGACCCTATTGAGACGAGTGATTCTATGTTTATTGCCACATGGTCAATTAGTGAAGCGCCTATTAAGATTCGAAATTCAATCTTGCCTTTCGTGTCGTCATTCAACGAATTCCTAATTACTTATCAACATCAATTTCGTGAAATAAACAATATTGTCTTCTTTGAAAACTGGAAAGCCCTTCGAAAAGATATTGAATGGTATGAATGGGAAATTGAGCATATGCCGGAGAATAGATATCTACTGGGTAAAAGAAAGCCAAATTACTAATGAAAGAATCGCTAAAATATTTTCTGGAACGCACAACTCCCTTCGGATCTCTTGCTCGGTTACGGAGAAATAGACAGCTTATAAAGAAGCTTAGGAAATGGGAGAAAAATGGTGCTGTTTTGCCAATGCCTAATTATGGTAAACAAAGCGTGGTCATAGAATATATTAAGAGATTTTCGATAGACACATTTATTGAAACCGGCACTTACAAGGGAAAAATGGTTTATTCGGTTATCCCTCATGTTAAAGAGATATTTTCGATAGAGCTTGATGAAACTCATTTCCAAAACACTCAAAAAAGATTCGCTGGTTATCCCAACATTCACATTTTACAAGGCCAAAGCGACAAAATACTGCCGAAAATACTGAATAAGATTGAAAAACCTTGTCTATTCTGGCTTGATGCTCATTGGTCGGGCGGCTCGACAGCAAAAGGGGATATAGAGACCCCTATCATGTGGGAGATGCAGTGTATATTGGATCACCCAAGAGGAGCCGAGCATGTTGTACTTATCGATGATGCCCGTTGCTTTACGGGTGAGAGTGATTATCCGACCCTGGAAGGATTGGAAAGTTTCATCAGGAGCTTTTATCCCGACTGGGTATTTGAAGCGAAGGATGATATTATCAGAATACACTCGAATAGGTATGAGTAATGAATTCGAGCTTAATTCATAGAAGGAATGTCTTTGGGAGTGCAAGGTGTCTAAAGCAAAGCGTATTTTTATCGTTGCTGATGTAAAACACAAGCCTATAAAGACTTTTGTAGATCAAATACCTAAGTTATCTAAAGGTTTTGTTCGTTTGGGAAACGATGTTCGCATTTTTAGTTATTGCTCAGAGCTTTCACAAGCAAGTCCGTTTAAGAGCAAAAGCCTTTCTAAGCCGCTTTTCAAGTCCCAAATCGATAAGCTTTTATGTGACCAAATAAAAACTTATAAACCAGATATTGTGTATATATGTTTTCCTAAGATTCTTGATGGTACTACCTTGAGACGTATGCGGAAAGTTGCTCCAAATACTGTTTTCATAGGAAATGACGGCGACCCATGGCCGAAACTGCGGGGAGAGATAATAGAGACTGCAAAAGAGTTAGACATATTAACAGCAACAAATGACGGCGAATTCCTGCAGGATTATCGGGATGCAGAAGTGCCCCTTTGTGTATTTATGCCAAATATGTGTGACCCAGATAACGATCATCGTTATGAAGTAGCCTCTGAATGGCAAACAGATATTTTGTGGACGGGTTCGGCATGGCATCATGCGGATACAAGTGAGAATTTAAGGGAAAAACTCATAACCGAACTTGCTAAACGAGATAATTGCACACTTTACGGCTGTTGCGGACGGCCCCAGATTGGCGGTTTTGATTATCTATATGCTATCAGTGGCGCTTGTATCGGAGCGCATGTAAATGCTGTTAACTCGGTAAGGATGTATCATTCTGACAGATTAACACATTATCTTGCCGGGGGTGCTTTTGTGTTAGCCAAACGGGTACCTGACACAGACCTTCTCTTCCAGGATGGGGTGCATTTGAAGTATTTTGACACGGTGGATGAATTTTTCGAACTGGCAGACTGGTATCTCAATCATGAAACAGAAAGAAAAAAAATAGCTGATGCCGGAATGCAATGGACCCACGAACGCTTCAACTGTGTAAGAATAGCAGGTTATATTCTCGAGCTTGTGGAAAAAGGAAGCTACAGTGCTCCCTGGTTTGATGGTACTCAGGATTTATAGGAGAACCATCAGCATTTTACAACTTCAAAAGCCTGAACCGACTACAGTATCTCCAGATCAATATCACAGAATTCTTTATCTTTTCTGCCGTTTTTTTACGAGCTTTCTTGTCTAAGGTTGCCGTCGCAAATATATACTTAATAGTGCCGAACACAATATTCATCAGGTCTCTGAGAACAACCGCAGGTTTGAAAACACAACTAAAAATGTGTGTAGTCCATATTCCACGATGCTTTCTGAAAAACTTGAGCAGGCTTGTCATTGCCATTATACGCTTACTCACAGGTATCTGTCCCGAAGAACCGCCGCCAATATGAGTAATAAACGCTTGAGGTATATACACAATACGCCAACCAGCCTGCTTAATCCTATAACATAAATCGACCTCTTCGTAATACATAAAGAAACGTTCATCCATTACACCCACTTGCTCAGTTACGGACTTTCTTATCATCATTGCCGCTCCCATTACCTGGTCAACATCTTTTTGGTAATTATACTTAAAGTCGTACATTACCCACTTCTTGTATTGGCCTTTGAAGATGCCCAAGAGCTTGAACGCTGTATGCCTATGCAAAGCCCCACGAAAAGAAGGAAAGCATCTGACAGAATCCTGATTTGAACCATCAACGTTCAAAAGTTTCGGTCCGCAAGCACCCACGTCTTCATTACTGTCCATAAACTTGACAAGGATGTCCAGCGATTTCGGATGCAAGATTGTATCTGGATTTAATAAAAAAACATATTCGCCTTGTGACAGCTCAACAGCCTGATTATTTGCTGCCGCGAAGCCGCGGTTCTCTTTATTTTCAACTACTACCACTTGGGAAAATTCTTTTTTTATCGCATCGACGGTGCCATCAGTACTCGCGTTATCAACAATGATTACTTCAAAAGGGCAGGAAGGCTCATTTTCTTCAATAGAACGCACGCACTTAAGGAGGTATTCTCGTACATTCCAACTGACTATAATGATTGAAAGTTTAGGATTTTTCATATGTCCAATGGGCATGTTGTTGTCTTTTTACTCTTTATATAAGTAAAAACATGCCTGATCTCCATCTTTTTGGGCATTCAACTCTTTGGCTTTTTGCTCATATTTTTGAAGTTCTTTCTTTGAAAAAAAGGATTGTCTCTTCTTGATATTTGAATAAAAGGAGTGTCTCTTTTTGACTTCAATTTGTTTTTCATATAGCTCGCTTCCCCAGAATTGGACGGATTTTGAATCATAGACAACATCTGCAACTTTAAAATTAGTTTTATCTGCCAAAATCTGAATACTCTTGACAGAATGAAGGAACAGATGGCGAGGAGCATCCAGTTGAATCCAGTTTGTTCTATATTTTCTCCAAGCGAATGATGAGACAATAGGTATTCTAATCAATACGTATCTTTTAGGTTTCACAAGGCGATATAATTCTTTAATGGATGATAGGGGATCTGGCATATGCTCCAAAGAATGATGTAGCATAATAAAGTCAAATTGTCCTTCGAATTCTTCCAAATACTTTTTATATATTTGGACACCATTTTTGTAGAAAATGTTATCCTTGATGAAGGGATCAATTCCAGTAAGATTATAAAAACCTTTTCTCCTTAAACGTAAAAGTAACCGACCAACACCACAACCAACATCCAGAATACTATAATCAGATTTCACCTCAGCTTTCGGGAGCCACACTGGAATTGAAGGATTGCCAAATATTTTTGAAAATAGGATCCCATACAAATCTTTCTCACCAAGACTATAGCGTAATCGTCGTTGTTTTATGAAAGATATAGGAAAAAACAATTTCGGTATATTTGGTTTGCAAAATGACATATAATCTGGGGAGTAGTATTTTGCCAGGTTATTTGGAAATAATTTGATTTGTAAACAACCACATTCTGAGCATTCAAAATATTCGAACTCGTCTCCGTAACCAAACATCATTTCACGAGCAATGTAAGTTTTGCTAGCTTCTGAATTGTTACATATTTTGCACTTACTCATTGATTTTTGAAAGCTTCATTTCTCTTATAATGTTTGTCTTGCCAGCCTTATTTTACGAACTCGATCTTCACTTATGTGTCATTATTTTACAATCTATTGTAGTTGAAACCCTCTATGTTATCAAAAGATTAAAGCGTTTCAAAACACATTTTTCACAGCATTCAAGGGTCAAAAAAAAGAAAAATAAATTACGGAGTTGATTGCAAAAGCTCACTAAATGCCGGCTTGATTTAATTGAAAAATTGTTTATTATACTGTTGACTGCAGATTTTATAGTTAATTCCAGTTGGATATTATATTTTTTGAACAGTGAGTAGAGATGGAATCTTTTGTAAAGATTGATCTTGAGAAGATAATTAGTAATGGCGGCCCGTTAATTATTGAATTGGGATGCGGCCAGAAAAGTATACACGGCAGAATTACGGTTGATAAAGTGGACTTGCCAAATGTTGACATAGTTGCCGACATAGAGAATGGTTTATCTTTCCTGCCGGACAATTGCGTCGATGAAATCCATTGCAGAAGTGTACTTGAGCATATACAAAATTTCGAAGGTCTAATACGAGAAATAGTCAGGGTCCTCAAGAAAAGCGGTGAAGCACATGTATTTGTACCTCATTTTTCCAATCCATATTACTACTCGGATTATACGCATAAGAGGTTTTTTGGCTTATATACCTTTTATTATTTTGTAGATACGGAACGTCAACTAAAAAGAAAAGTTCCCAATTTTTACACGGACATAAGAATAAATATAATATCACAGCGGCTTGTGTTTCGGTCTCCTTTCTGGCTCTCTCGACAAATCAAAAAAGCATTTGGCATTTTAATCAATTGCCATAGGTTTTTTATAGAGTTTTACGAACAACACCTTTGCTACATATTTCCTTGCCATGGAATCGAGATAGTATTTATGCCAGCGGATTAGTTTCGAGCTTTTGTTTGAGAAAAACGTCATAGTAAATAGACAGACCTGCATTGTTCATTTAACTAAGACTCTGCAGAATAATGCACTTAAAAAAACTGGAAGAAAAAGGTAATGAGACTTTTTGTTTTGACGAATAATCCGGAACGCGCAAGCTTTAGACAGCGTATACAAATACACCTTGATACTTTAAGCAAAAACGGTATAGATTATAAAGTTGCGAAATTGCCGGCTGGTTTTTTAGCACGAAAAAAGCTCTTCAAGCAAGCAGAAGATTTTGATGTTGTTTTCCTTCAAAAAAAAGGCTTGAATTTTCGTGATGCTATGTTGTTGCGTCGAAACAGCAAGAAGATCATCTATGATTTTGACGATGCTATCATGTATAATCCTCATCGCCCAAACCGTAATAGTCCGTCTCACTTCAACAGCTTTCGCAGAAGCGTCAAGCTGGCTGATGTTGTTATTGCCGGCAACTCTTATTTGGCTCAACATGCACAAAAATTCAATGCTGAGGTTATGATTTTGCCCACAGGACTGGATACTAAAGCATATAGAGTTGAAGGTAAAGTGAAGGATGATGGCAGAATTCGTCTTGTCTGGATCGGCAGCAGGAGTACATTACAGTATCTTGCAGAATTAAAACCAGCCCTTGAACAAATCGGTCAGCGTTATGACAGTGTCGTTTTGAGGATGATATGCGATAACTTCTTTAATCTGAAGAACATGGAAGTGGAAAAACGCAGATGGTCTTTGGAGAGACAGGTTGAGGATTTAACAACGAGCCATATTGGTTTGGCTCCGCTGCCGGTTAACCGATTTACCCGCGGAAAATGTGGCTTTAAAATTCTACAATACCAGGCTGCCAATTTGCCGGTTGTTGCATCACCGGTCGGTGTAAACTCGGAATATGTTCGTAATGGAATTACGGGTTTTCACGCTTTGAACATTCAGGAGTGGATCGACAGAATCAGTGAGTTAATTGACAACATTGAATTACGAAAAAAAATGTCCCAAGCAGGAAGTGCTCAAGCTCAAAGATTTGATATCACTGTTATCGGCAAACAATTATGCAGTTTGATTAAGGAGTGTATACAAGGTAAAGTAAATGAGGTCGAATGGCTTGGAAGTCAATCGAAAATTATTACATCCTCACATAAACCTAAAGTCAGTATTTGTGTCCCAACTTATAATCGGAAATATTATCTCAAAGAAACACTCGAGAGCATCCTGGCGCAAACTTATAAGGATTATGAAATCATTGTGGTCGATGACGGTTCAACAGATGGCACCGAGGACATGATTAAACAGCTTGGTGTCCCAATTACTTATCACTGGCAGGAAAATGGCGGTGACGCCGCCGCTAGAAATAAACTTATAGAACTTGCACGCGGTAAATATATCTCGTTCATAGATTCCGATGATCTGTTATTTCCTGATGCTATCGAACGACTGGTTAAAGTTATGGAAACAGAAGCTGGCGATGTTGTTGCTTACGGCTCATATGTTAGAATTGACCAAGATGGCAACGTTTACGGTAAATGTAAAAGAAAACTATTCAGCGGAAGCATTACCAAACACTTATTTCAAACTATCATCGTTCATTCTTGTGGCTCTATGTTTCCCAGAAAGATATTGAAGGATGGTGTAACTTTTGATATATTATTGCGCGTCTGCTCTGATTATGACCTTTGGCTTTCTCTTTCAATGAAGCATAGATTTGTAGCACTGCCCAATCCTACTTTCAAAAGACGCCGCCATTCTGGCAATCTTTCAACTGTTTCTTTTGAGAATTGCCTTACTGAGTTTACAGTTCTTGAACGCTTTTATTACGAAAAGGGTGGTGATAAAGCTGTTCCGTCCAAAATAGCTATGAAGGTACTTAGCAAAGAAGGTCTTAAGACCGGACGTTGTGCATTTAGAGAGGGATCGTATAGCCAGGCAACTAAACTACTTGGTCAATCTTTCCGTCGACATCCGAATTTCAAGTCGCTGTTCTACTGGACAAAAGCAGTAATTGCTGTGCGATTAATGTCACCTTGATTGGCCTAATGTGAATATGGTGACTGGTGTGGAAAACAGGCAGTCTTATTTTCCTGATAGTTCAATCGACGAGATTAATTGCATGAGTGTATTTTGAACACATAGAAAATATTTACAGATTTAAAGACAGAAAATGTCAGGATTTTCAAAAGTAGTAGCCGGCAGATTACGAACAGGTAGATACACTTATTTCTTGCATTTGAGGATTCAAGAAAATTGCATTTCCCCACCTAAGCTGGCCATTGCGTGCCCGTTTCAAATTGTAAAGATTAAACAATGTATAATCATAGCGACTTAAAAATTCTGACACTTCATGGAAAAGACATCCGCCCTCATAGTGAGCCACAAACATCACTTCGGCGAAGATTAGTCTTATCCGTTTATCACTCAGTTTTCCAAGTGCTCCCTTGAGTGCCTTTAATTCGGCACCTTCTATGTCCAGTTTCAGGATGTCGATGTCAGCGATGCCTTCTGTGTTACAGAAAGTGTCCAGGGTTTGTGTTTCAACCTCTATTCGGCCGATGTAACGTGAACTTTCCGAGTAATACTTTGCTCCGGTAGTTGGTCTCGGAAACATTGAGTTACAGCTTCGGTCCGTATTGATCTGAAGCTTTACCTGGCTGTTTTGGTCGGAAAGAGCAATTTGAAAAGGCTTTATGGAACTGCTTTTAGTCAGGTGGCAAAGTTTATTAAAGGAATTGGGGAAAGGTTCGAAGCAGTAAATTGTTGCCTGAGGAAAGATTTTCGCATAGGTGGTTGTGATGTCGCCGACATATGCGCCAACATCAAAAACTGCCAGGTGTTTTTCTCCACCCAAAAGGGATTTTTGAACAAGAAATGGGTCTTCAATATTCAGGGGCGACTTCCCGAACTTAATCAATGTTCTAATGATGCTTTTCGTACTCATAAGTCAAGCTTTTGTTCTTTTAGAAATCCTCTCAGACCCAATATTCAATTGAGTTTTTCGCCTAAAGACCGAGCAGTCTAAGGATATTGTCATATAATTGTAATGTAACGAACAACCCTACATTATTTTTTGACTGTTGGATGATACATTAGTCGGACAGGGAAAGCAAGATAGAAGTTGCTGACGATATTACTAATAAACCTTGCGCCGATTTGTACACTCAGTTGATGAGTATGAAGGCAACAGGGCCCTCAGCAATGATGACATCAATATGATCAAAACACTTACAATTGTGGTACTGTACGAAAAAAGCACACCTTTGTTTCAAATATTGTAGTAAAAAGAGAACATGGCTTGATCCGTATATCTGAAATAAGGTTGGAATTTCAACTCTTTTTAACCTTAATCACTATAAAATTATTGCTTGTCATAAGGTGTTAGATTATCCTTAAGGTTATTGGACCTTATCGATATTGGTTGAAAATACGTTTTTTGAATTATCACGGATGATATATGATAGCAAGTAAATCAGAAACCAAGCCAATAAGGTATAAGGAGGATGAAGTCAACTTAATTATTCTTCTCTTTATTGCATCTTTGCTTGGAATTTACTTAATTACCACAACCGTTCTTATTGCCCAGGATGGCATTTTTTATATTGAGCGGGCCCAGAAGTTATCGATTGATCCAAGAAGTGTTATAATATCACACCCGCCGGGCTATCCTTTTCTTATTTTTATTGCCCTTAAATTCGTTGGCTTATTCAATGGCAGTCCATCGGCACAAACTTTAGCATACACGGCCCAAAGTATAACTTTGTTATGTAGATTGCTTGCAATTATACCTTTGTATTTTATAGGTAAGCTTTTTGTTGGTTCTCGCAACAGCTTTTGGGCTCTGCTGATTCTGATTTTGCTACCTTATCCCGCGAATTTCGGAAGTGATGTGTTGAGAGATTGGCCTCATATTTTATTTTTGGCGGTTGGTTTTCTGTTTTTGCTTTGGGGTGTAGAACAAGGCAAATTGTGGTTTTTGGGCATAACCGGTCTGGTTGCAGGGCTTGGGTATACAATTAGGCCTGAATGTGCTCAATTGGTGCTTTATGGTATTGTGTGGTTATGTATACAATTACTGAAGCCAAACTGTAATAATAGCAGAGCCAAACTAACCTGTGCTTTGTTTATTCTTCTGATTGGATTTGTTCTTCCAATGGCTCCTTATGTGAGAGAAAGAGAGGGAATTGCCCCGCTAAAATTGAGACAACTTTTCGATTCCCCTAAAGCGTATATCGAATCTTTTTCCAAGGCAAAATCAGAACAAGAGGTAAACGTTGACAATCGCAACAGTATATATAGCATTACGAGCATAATAATAAAAGCCTTTGGCAGACTCATTGGAGAAATTAGTGAGAATTTAATGTACTTTTTTTTGCCGGCCCTATTGTATGGTTTTTATTTCCATTTTAACAAAAATAATGGGGCAATAGCCGAAAGGTTTTTTATGCCTGTTTTTATTTTGCTAAACGTAATTATGATGATTCTACTGCGTTATAGTCAGGGATATATAAGTAGAAGACATTGTTTACCACTGATTGTGTTCTCAATTTTCTATGTGCCTATAGGTTTGCAAGTATTTGCCGAATGGCTAAGCATTCGGTTCCCCAAAGGTTCTTTAGAGAAGAATCCAAAGCCTCAGCTATGGTTTTTTATTCTGGTGGCAGTTGGTGTTGCTATTTGTTTGCCAAAATTGATAAGGCCTCTACGTGTAGAAAAGAGAGGTTACAGAGAAGTTGCGAAGTGGCTAAAGGAGAACACTGCTGAAGAAGATTTGATTGCTGTACCTGACCATCGAATAGGTTTTTATGCAGAACGAGATATAACAACTAGTGAGGATAAGAATGTTTCTAAAGAGATCGATTATATTGTGAGCCTTGTGAAGGATGAAAACGAAGAACCTGAATTTAGCAAGGCTGTGCAAAAAAAGCTGTCGTTGTGGGTGGATAAGCGGAGGAAAAAATACAAGTTAATTATTTATGAAGTTTTATGATTGAAATATCCAGTATGTTTTATCTAAAGAGTCAATCACTGGTATCAGTTTCTTGGTGTTTATTGTTTTCAATAGCAAACTTGAGTTCATTAACAGTTTTATCGGCAGTTTCGTCCCATGAAGGAAACTCTGAAGTGCGTTTCCTCATCAAACCATACATTTCATTTCGTTGATGGTCACTCCATGCCAGTGTAGTTTGAATTGTTTTTGCCAAGAGTCTGCTATTGTTGGCTGGATAGTAAACGGCGGCATTATTAAATACTTCCGGTAGAACGGAGCTATCAGCCGTTATACATATGCGACCTCTCGAAATAGCTTCGCAAGCTATCATTGCAAGAGCCTCCACTCGACTGGTCATTACAAAAAGTTGACAGTTTTTGTAACACCAGCTCATTTGCTCAGGATTCAGGCTGCCAGACCAAATAATTTTCCTCTGCAATCCAAATTCCGCAATCTTAGCTTTGAGTGACTTTAGATAAGGTAACATATTTGGGGCAGTCGCGCCAGCTATCAGCAGATTAATATCAAATTTCTCTGCATCAAGGTGCTTTAATGCATAAAGAATATCTTCAAGGCCTCTTGCGGGACGAATAGAGCCTGCAGTAAACAGGAAATTATCTTTCCAGCTATCCGGAACAACCAATGGCTTGACACAATTGAAAGATTTGTCATGTTGAATGCCATGGTAAACAACACTTATTTTGTTTTCAGGAATTTTCAAATTATCAACAAGAAATTGTTTTACGTAGTTCGACAACACAATTACTCGTTGCGATCTCCGCACAGCATCGGAAGCTAACTTTCTGCGAACAATATTCCGGAGCTTTTCTGAGAAGGGATTTTTCCTGCCGGAATAAGCAAAGGGCTCCATATTTCGAACCATATTGACTACCGCTATATCTCCGAACTTCAAATATTGAGCTGTTGGGATAAATATTACGTCGGGGCAAAACCTTCTCAGGGCTTGTTTTAAGTTATAACCAACGGCATTACACAACGGTTGAAATAGGGAAGAATGTACAAATTCAACATTCGAGAGGCTGCCGAACCAGTCCTGACCGTTAAATGATTTAGGAAAAGTACAAAGGATAGCTTCAACATCAGGATGCCGGGCCATTCTGGGGATAATATTATGCAAATATTTCTGATATCCCCCGCTCATTCCCCCTCCAGTTATATTAAGAACAGCTATTCTCATCGTCTCTACCTTCTTAGAAGTTCTACATAAGGTGATTTTTGATTACAGAGAGGTTTTCACTAAATCTTATATTTCACTAACTTTTTAGATAAGGATTTATCTCAGTGAAAAAACCTCTGCAAGCATTCATGCCTATTTCAACAATAATTGAAAGTGCATTTTATTCTTCCGCTGCAATACTACTGCGGATTTCAATCATTGGAAATTTACTTACCAGTGAGTTTGGTCATTAAATCTATCATTTTTTGAGAAATGACTTTTTTTGCATATCTACTCTGTATATAGTTAATCAAAGTCGCCTGATTTGGAACTACAAGCTTTCCATTCAAATAATCCTGTAGTTTTGTTCTCATAGCCGTTACGTTGTTTGCAGGAACGATAAAATTTGGCAGTATTGGCTCAAGGAGTTCCCGTATTGCCGCAACGTTGGTAGCAACTATCGGACAGCCCATAGCAAGAGCTTCAAGAATAATCAACCCGAAGCATTCCAATTCTATAGTCGGCAAAACAAAAAGGTCTGCTGCCTGATACGCCAGCATGAGTTTCTTGTTAGGCAAATGACCTGTGAATGCTACTTGTGCAGGACCAGCACCAGCTTTTATTGCTCGTTGTTGGAGCATTGTTCGCATTGGTCCATCACCGGCTACTACGAAAATACAGCGTTTTTGAATTGTAAGTGGTGTAATTGCATCGATTGCGATATCAAGGCCTGTGCGTGGAATATGGTTTCGGATGGTGAACAGGACCGGAATGTTTTGAGGCCAACCCAGCAGTGCCCTGGCTTCGGCTTTTTTGTGAGTTCGGATGTATTCTGGCTGAATCCAGTGAGGGATAATCGTGCTCTTATCTGCAAGACCGTGAAAATACTGAATCTGCGCTTTGGTAAATTTAGACAGAACGTGAATCGCAGAAGCCTTATGCAGAATTGTGTTTTCGAGCCGTTTGAGAATTCTAAGACCGAAAAGCAGCTTT
>JACKQG010002381.1_pt1 | contig 24678 bp, 19 predicted proteins | sample 8237621 | NCBI WGS metagenome assembly JACKQG01 (sample SAMN15677084, study PRJNA649215) | marine metagenome | biome: marine; feature: Black Sea; material: saline water; isolation source: suspended particulate matter (SPM) from the Black Sea western gyre | collected 2013-06-09/2013-06-10 | depth... | reverse complement strand
TTGGGACAGAGGCCCTCATGGTCCAACGGTTTGTTTCAGACGGCTAAAGTGTTACAATTCTTTTTTTATACGCCAATAAAACTGCATGATTGTCACCCTTCAAAGGTCTTCTCGCCCAGGTTGGCTGGTTCGATCTCTGGAAAAACATTAGAACTCATAAGCAACCTGAAAAAATACGGACCGTCCGGCCCCGGGAAATGCAGCCAAACTGGTCTGCCCGCTGGTTTCGCTGGTGAAGGACCCGAAATAGGTATCGTATGATTTGTTAAACAAATTGTTCGCCTGAAGAGACAGAAGCCAGTGTTCATAAAGGCGTTGCTCAAGTCTCAGGTCCATGGTGATGTAGGAATCGAGAGTGCCTTCAGGATCCGTGGCGCTCTGGTCCGTACCATAGAAGTACCGGTCGCCCACATACCGGACCGTGGCCGTGGCGGTCAATCCAAACGGCGACCAGTAGGTGAGGTCCCCCTTGAACAGATGGTTTGGGGTGTAGGAACTCCGGCGGGTGACATATTGAGTCTCCTCTTCACCGTCCGTGTAGGTATAATCCAGGGCAAGGGTCAGGTCGTAAAAGGGCCCGATCTTAGCGCCCACTTCACACCCCTGGGCCCTGGCCTTGTCCAGGTTCTCCGGGGTCCAGACCCAGTTGCTGTCAGGGGCCCAGAGAATCTTGTTCTTGAGGTCCCAATGGAAATAGGTAAGCGACAAAAACACCTTATTGTCAAAAAGCTCTTGTTCGATAGTGGCATCCAGGTGCCATCCTTTTTCCGGCTGGAGATCAGGGTTCCCTTTGGTGTAAGGATCTGCCGGCCAGTAAAGATCGTTGGGCGTGGGCGCCAGGAAGTGTTTCCCGTAGTTGAACTTGAGGGCCGTGCTCTGGAACGGATTGACGATCAGCCCGAAGCGGGGAAGGTCTTCTGTCCCAAATTCAGAGTGATCTTCGTGTCTGATCCCTGCCAATCCCTTGATGTACTTGCAGGGCCGGTATTGTCCTTCGGCATAGACCCCTGTCGTGTGCAGGCTGGCATCGGTATTTGAGCTGGCACCATCGGCCCCGAAGGCATCCAGGCTGGTGTTCTTGTTCTCCCAGTCATAGTGCTTGTATTCGGCCCCGATCAATACGTTCGCGCCAGCAAACGGCTTAAAGTTAACATCGCCCTCAAGGCCCAAGACCTTGTTATTTACCCAGGTCCTGGATCCTCCTGCACTACCCCAGTAGATATATCGGGAATAGTCATAGGACTTCATGTAGGTATAGTCTCCCCGGAACTTGAGATCCAGCCAATCTGTGGGCCGGCTCCTCACATTGAGCACGGCATGGGCATCATTATCCCTCCCCCTATCCAGCAGGCTGGCAGACTCCGTGTTATAGAACTCTGTCCCGTTCAGGGAATAGCTCCGGGTCCCGGCAGGGGGCTGCACGCCCGGCCGGCCAAAATCCCTGTATATATAGTCGCCATAGAGACTGATATCTAAGACATCCCCCTTGTCCAATACCAGTTTGATAGATGCGTCGTTGTGGCTCAGATCGCTGTTGGAACGAAATCCGTGGGTCTTGTACCGGTTTGCCGTCAGGTAGTATCCGAAATCACCCGCCGCAAACATCCCCTGCTCCGCAGCGAGCCGGTGGGTACTCTGGGTGCCATAACCCGCGCTGGCCTTGAGGTCTGTTTCTTCTCTCTTGGGCCGTTTGGTGATGATATTGACGGTACCGGCCATGGCGCCTGAACCATAGAGCACAGAGCCCGAACCCTTAACCACCTCGATCCGCTCAATGTTGTTGAGGGGAATCTTGCTCACATCTGCGGTACCGAGCGAGGGCGAATTGACCGTCACGCCGTTTACGCGGACCTGGGTGGCGTTGCCTTCCATGCCTCTGATGCGAATCGTATCTCTTGCCCCGCCATAATCACCGTATGTCCGCCAGTCAATGCCCAGTTCATTGGCCAAGAGTTCCCCAAGGGTTTTTGCCGGGGACTCCTCTATCTGCATTTCGTCAATGACAATGACGGCATTCGGCACATCCTTACGCTTCTCCTCGGTCTTTGTGGCGGAAACCACCACCTCATCCAGTGTTTCCACAGGCCCCTTGCCCGTCTGGTCGTTCTCAGCCAGGCAGAGCCCCGGAAAAACAAACAATCCCATCAGCCCTGACAACAATACGGTTTTTTTCATGATAAGCCCTCCTTTATCTGTCTCAGCCATGGTGCCGAAGTTAACGCCCAGCTACCTCTCCTCTCATCCTTCTCTCATAGTTTGACACCGATGGCCCGGGGCAAAAAAAACCCCGGACCGAGATGACTCGATCCGGGGATTTCCCTTTTTTATCCTCAAGATCCTGCCGCTACTTCCCAATCCTCGAAGATTACGGCCTGTCTGCTCCGGCAGGTCTTCTGACTTCCCCGCCCTTTCAACGGCCTTCCCACCAGGCACTCAAATCACACTGAGTACCTGACAGTGGCGCTAACTGCCAAAAGGGTTCCTTTTCCATAACAGAGAAAGGCGAGGTCACAGCGGCGGGCCCGTCCCGTTTTAACGGCGTTCCCTATTAAGCTCTGAACGAGCACCTGAACATTGGTCTCAGAATAAAGAAATAAAAGAAAGAAAGTCAAGTAAAAACTACGCCCTCGCCTCTACAGTTACAGAGCCTTCATCCATAACCTTTTTCAACCTTGAGACATCTCCCCTAACCTTCCCTATGATGTTGACAGCACTTGCCGGGATAATCTTCCCCGGAGTGCTCATTGGGGTGGGGCCAAAAAAGATACAGAAGGCCTTGCCAGTGGGCCAGTAACCTAAATCCCCCATTTCTACCTCTTCTCTGGCGCTCTCATCCAAATCCCCTTCTACAGGAATGGCAAAGTATATCTCATCTCCCCATGTACTGAACGGGGCATTCAGAGGGAGGGCATCCGCCACCTTCTTCGCAGTGGGGGTCTCATTTAGTTCTGCATTAAGGGCAACATTCCCGATCACTATTCTGATATTCATAAATCCTCTCTTTATTCCCTCTTGCTGTTTGCAGCACCCTCTCGCGGTTCATCTTTTTCTAAACTCTAACCTAATAGGCGCACAGGTAAAACCAAACTGCTCCCGCAACTGATTGACTAAGAAACGTTCATAGGAGAAATGGAGCATATCAGGCCTGTTTACAAATATCGTAAAGGTGGGCGGCCGGGTTCGAGTCTGTGTGGCATAGAAAAATTTGAGCCTCCCCTGCCCTATCCTCGGGGGCGGATGCGTTTCGATAATCTTTTGAATCGACCTGTTAATGACTCCCGTGCTGATCCTGTTTGAAAACTGATCGTAGACCACATCAATTTTTTCAAAAAGCTTCATTACCCGCTCTCCGGTCAACGCGGAAACATTTATCCTCGGTGCAAATGAGAGAAATTTTAACTGTCTTTCAATGGCACTGTACAAGAGTCCTCTTTTTCGGGCATCGCCCTTGATCAAGTCCCATTTATTGACGACCAAGATCAGACCTCTCCCCTTTTCAAACGCATAACCACAGATACGGGCGTCCTGATCCGAGACACCTTCAGCAGCGTCCAAAAGAACCAGTGCCACATGGCAACGATCAAGACTCTTGAGGGCCTTGATCATCGAGAATTTGTCTATTTTCTCCCTGACCTTTGCCTTTCTTCGGATACCTGCGGTATCTATCAGGAGATATTCCCTGTCACCATAGCGGAAAGGCGTGTCAACGGTATCACGAGTAGTCCCGGGCACCTCGCTCACCACCAGACGATCCGTTTTAAGGATCCTGTTGATCAGGGAGGATTTGCCCGTATTGGGTCTACCTAAAACCGCAACCCTGATCTGGTTCGGATCTTCCCGTTCAAATTCAGATACAGATAGGCCCTCACTAACTTCACGAATAAAAGCCCCTACCCCATATCCATGAGCCGCGGAAATGGGAAAGGGCTCATCAAGACCCAGTTTGTAGAAATCGAGGGCCAGATGGTCATGTTCCGGACCATCTATCTTGTTGACCGCGATAAAGATCCTTTTGTGGCTCTTGCGGAGGATCAGCGCCATCTCCTCGTCGCCCGGGGCGATTCCCTGTCGGCCATCGACCATAAAGATGACCCTGTCGGACTCCTCGACGGCCTTCTCCACCTGAACCCGCACTTCCTTCAGCAATGGATCCTGGCCCAGGTCTTCAAAACCCCCGGTATCCACAAGGGTCATTGACACCCCGTCACAGCTTATGGCCGCATAAAGCCGGTCTCTGGTAATCCCCGGGCGATCGTCTACCAGGGCGTCTTTGGACCTGGAAAGACGATTGAACAGCGTAGACTTGCCCACATTGGGTCTACCCACTATGACGATTATCGGGGCCATGGCAGAACCTCAGGCCTTATCAGTTCCCACCCCTCATGCCCCCTCCGTAATCAAAGGGCGGAAGCGGGATGTCGTCAACCCACATCGTATCCGGATCGATCTGCTTGACCACGACCTGCTCAGTGGCAGAAGTGTACATATAGCCAAAAAAGTCTCCTTTGGGCCCCAGGAGCTTCCACAGGGTTGGAGGATAATTGATATAGGAATTGAGCCAGTCGACAATGGTTTTCAGGACAGACTGTTCTGTCACGGGAACCCATTTGTCCGAGACAAGCCGCTTGCCCCCTTTTCTGGGGTCAAACATAACGGCTGAGGGACTCTTGTAGGAAAGCCCAGCATAATAGATGTCGTAATCCTGCCAGTTATCTATCACCTCCTGGATGGTCGCCCCCCATTTCCCTGATGCCACCCGGAGGGTCCCGTAGTTCTCAAGCCCTAAACATCCGGTCATGAGAACGGAAACGAGCAGGAAAAGTAGCGGGATGCTGAATAGGCGTTTTCTGAATTTCATGGAATACCCTCCTCATGTGAAACTTCCTTTGGTTATCTGTTATTCGTTATCGGTTATCGGTTCTGGGTGGTGGTTCATCCTCCGCTGACAGAGGGATTGGATGTTCATCGGGGGCCCCTTGCGCCTTCCCCTTTGACATCCGTTCCCTTATCTTCTCAATGATCACATAGAGCACAGGTACCAGCAAAAGGCTCAAAAACGTGGAGGCGATCATCCCGCCGAACACGGCGGTTCCAAGGGAATGGCGGCTGGCAGCCCCGGCCCCTTTTGCCACTACTAACGGCACCACGCCGAAAATGAAGGCAAGCGCCGTCATGAGGATGGGCCGGAGACGAAGGCGGGCGGCGGCCAAAGCCGCTTCGACAATAGACGCCCCCTGCTCGCGCTTATCCTTTGCGAATTCAACGATCAGAATGGCGTTCTTGCTGGCAAGGCCGATGAGCATTACCAGACCTATCTGGCAGTAGACGTCATTGACAAGGCCGCGCCATGACTGGGCGCACAAGGCCCCGAGGATTGCCAGGGGCACGGCAAACATGATGACCAGAGGGAGTGTCCAGCTCTCGTACTGGGCCGCCAAAAACAGGAAGACAAACACCAACGCCAGACCGAAAATGATAGGCGCCTGGCCCCCGGCCTCTTTCTCCTGATAGGCCACGCCGGTCCATTCATAGGAAAAGTTGTTGGGCAGGATCCTTTTCGCCACACGCTCCATTGCCTCGATGGCCTGCCCTGTGCTGTATCCGGGCGCGTTTGCCCCCTGGATGGCGACCGCACGGTAGACGTTATAGTGTTTGATGGTCTGAACCCCGCGCACCTGATCTACCTTGATGAGCGCGCTCAGCGGCACCATGTCCCCTTTATTGTTTCGGACATAGAGACGGGATATGTCCACCCGCTCTGATCGGAAATCTTTCTCAGCCTGAACAAACACGCGATAGATACGCCCGAATTTATTGAAGTCATTCACATAAAGGGCGCCTAAATAGGCCTGCAAAGTACTGAAAACATCAGATATGTCGACCCCTAATGTCTTGGCCTTGGTCCGGTCAAGATCGACATAGAACTGGGGAAAATTGACCGCAAAGCTGGTGGAGAGGGGGAGGAGCTCGGGCTGATTTGACCCCTCACGAATCACCTCCTGGGCCACCTCGCTGAGAGTGTCAACGCTCCCGCCTCTCAGGTCCTGCAGTTCAAACTCGAACCCTCCTGTCTGGCTCAAGCCCATGATCGGGGGCGGGTTGAAGGAGACCACAATCGCCTCTGAAATCCCCGCCGTCTGCTGCCGTATCTTCGTCATAATCCCTTCCAGACTCAGCTCCGGCGTCTTCCGTTTGTCCCACGGTTTCAGGATGACAATGCCCGTTGCAGAGTTTAAAACATTAATGGAATTGACGATATCATACCCCCCGATGGTCAGGACATCTGAAATGCCGGGGGTTGAGAGTAAGATCTTTTCTACCTGTTGGGCCACCTTTTGGGTACGTTCCAGGGATGATCCTTCCGGTCCCTTGATAAGGACGAAAAAATACCCTTGATCTTCGTCCGGGATAAAACCTGTCGGGACCACCTGAAACATATAGTAAGTGACGCCCATCAGCCCGATGAATACAAGGGCCACAATGACCCAGAGCTTTATCAAACCCTTGATCCATCTCACGTATACCTTGGTACACCAGCCAAAACCCTGATTGAATTTCCTGAAAAGCCAGCCATGCTTTGCCTCGGGACGAAGCAGGAGAGCGCAGAGGGCAGGAGTCAGGGTCATTGCGTTTATCGCTGAAATCCCGACCGAGATGGCGATGGTAAGGGCAAACTGCTTGTAGAGCTGGCCCGTGGTCCCCGGCATGAAGGCAACCGGTACAAACACGGCCATCAGCACTAAAGTAGTAGCAATCACCGGCCCTATCACCTCCCGCATACCCTCGATGGTGGCCGCCATCGGTTTCATCCCCTCTTTTTCGATAAGACGCGAGACGTTTTCCACCACCACAATCGCATCGTCCACGACAAGACCGATGGCTAAGACCAGACCGAAAAGCGTGAGGGTGTTGATGGAAAACCCCAACGCCAGCAACACAGCAAAGGTCCCGATCAGAGATACCGGGATAGTGAGGGCGGGAATCAGTGTTGATCGCCAGTTCTGGAGAAAGATATAGACCACCATGAATACGAGAAACATGGCCTCAAGCAGTGTCACAAGGACTTCCCTGATCGATTCCTCTACGAACAGCGTGGTATCGTAAACAATCTTGTATTCGACGCCATTCGGAAATCGCTTGGCCAGCTCTTTCATCTTTTCCCGAACCTGATCAACGGCATCCAGGGCGTTGGCCCCGGGAAGCTGGTAGACACCAATCGCTATGCTGGGGGCCTTGTCCAGGGCCGCATACGTGTTGTAGTTTTCAGCGCCCAGTTCAACACGCGCCACGTCCTTGAGGCGGACAACTGACCCATCAGGCCGGGTTCGAATGATGATATCCTCAAACTGGGGAACCGTCGAAAGACGTCCTAAGGTCGTGATGGAATAGGTGAAGGCCTGGCCGGGCGGGCTGGGCGGCTGGCCGATCTGCCCTGCCGCCACCTGCAGGTTCTGTCCCCGAATAGCGTCAATAACGTCATTGGAGGTAAGTTCCATGCCGGTCAATTTGTCGGGGTCAAGCCAGGCACGCATGGAGTATTTGCGCTCTCCGAAGATGTTTACATCGCCGACCCCGGGAATCCGCTTCAATACGTCAACGAGGTTGATATTGGCATAGTTGCTTAAATACAGGTCATCGATGTTTTTATTATTGGAGATCAGATTGACGACTACCAGGAGGTTGGTGGACTGCTTCTTGGTGGTGACCCCGTATCGCTGGACATCCTGCGGTACCTGGGGCAGGGCGATGGCCACGCGGTTCTGCACATCCACCGCCGCAATCTTGAGATCGTAGCCAACGTTGAAGGTAACGGTGATATTCATGGTACCGTCACTGGAGCTGTTGGAGACCATATAGGTCATTCCCTCCACGCCGTTGACCTGCTCTTCGATCGGCTGGGTGACGGTACGCTCCACCACCTCTGCGCTGGCCCCTGTATAGGTGGTGGTCACCTGCACCGTCGGCGGTGAGATATCCGGAAACTGGGCCACCGGGAGCGCCGGGATACACACGGCCCCAGCAACCACAATGACAATGGCGATGACACCGGAAAAAATGGGTCGCTTTATGAAGAAGTTTACGAACATAAATTAAATTCAGACCTCTGTTTTCAGATTTCAGCACTGCCGCCGGCCGGCAAAAAGGCCAGGCTGATCGAGGTGAAAGCTTTTTAGACGAGGTTACAGGTTTCGGGTTTCAGGTCTTTTCAATCATCAATCGACAATCGACAATCATCAATCCAGGGTGGCTATTCCTTGGACGATTTTTCGGAGGGTTTTTTGGGGGCAGATTCAGCGTCCTTTTTTTCACTGGCAAATTTCGGATTCACCACCATTCCAGGCCGAACCATTTGCATCCCCACGGTGATCACCTGCTCGCCCGCTTTCAGACCCTTCTCGATAATCCGCTGTCCCTCGTAAACCCAGCGAGACTTGACCGAACGTTGCTCAACCTTGTTGTCCTTGTCCACCACCAGCACATACATGCCTCCCTGATCCTCGGCAACCGCCTGCTCAGGAATCAGCGGCGTATCGGGGACTTCGCACAGGAAGAGGCGTGCCTGAACGTATACACCCGGTAACAGGGTTTTCTCCGGATTCGGGACCACGGCGCGCATGGTGACGGTATTGGCCTTGGGATCAGCGGTGTTATCGATGAAATCCACCTTTCCCTGTTGCGGATGGATGGTGCCGTCAGAAAGGATCACATCGACAGGAAGTGCCCCTTTCTGTTTGTGCTTCAGGATGATTCGGAGTTCTTCTTCGCTCGGGCTGAAATAGACGTAGATGGGGTCTAACTGTACGATAGTGGCCAACTGGGTATCCTGCCCGGCCCCCACCAAATTGCCGACGTTGACAAGCGTTCGTCCGATGCGGCCGTTCAGAGGAGAGTACATCGTGCAATAGCCCAAATTCAGCCTGTCCTGTTCGATCTTTGCACGATCCGCTTTCACTGCCGCAGCCGCTTCCTTGGCCTTGGTCCGATAATCATCAAACTTCTCACGGGTTACAAAATCCTGCTCAGCCAGGGGTTCATACCGTTTCACCTGTTCTAACGCAAAGGCTAAAGCGGCCTCATCCTTCGCTAACTGGGCCATGCTCGCGTCCAGCGCAGCCTGGTATGGCGCGCGTTCAATGACATACACCAGGCTCCTTTTTTTGACGTCAGCCCCTTCCTCAAACAGGCGCTGTTCAAGAAAGCCCTCTACCCGCGCCCGGATGTCCACCTTCTTGACGGCAACAGTTTCGCCCACGTAACTGATGCGCAGGGGAACCGTCTTCAATATCACCTTGGCCACCGTAACCTGAGGGGGCTCTGCCTTGGGGGGCGCTTCCTGTTTCTTTTTGCAGCCCCCGAACCCGCCAGCCACAAAGAAAAACATGGGCACCCACACGAACAAACGTTTTAAAAACGCAGTGGTTCTGTTACTTGCCATGTGGCATCTCCTCGCGGTTTCCGGTCGACTCGGGTTGGTTATCAGGGGGGGCGGCCGGAAGCCCCGCCCCGATGGCATGCACAAGATCGGCGTACGAGGTAAAAAGCTTCGTCCGGGCCTCTACCTTTTGGGCCCTGGCTGAGACCAACGTGCTCTGGGCGTTTAACAATTCCACAATATCCGCAGCCCCGGCCCTGTATCGGGCTAAGGAAACCTTATAGGACTCACTGGAGCTTGCCAGCAGGGTTTCACTCGTCTTGACCTGTTGCGCCGCCGTCTGTACGTTGTAATATGCGGTCCAGACATCAGCAATCACCGACTCCTCTTTTGAGCGAAGCGCGGCGCGCGCGGCCTCTACGTTGGCCCTTGCTTCACGGACCTTGTTCCTGAGGGAGAACCCTTCAAAAATCGGGATCTGGAGTGCAAGGCCGCCATAATAGTTGGTATCGTTTTGATCAATGTCCGAACCGCCGGCTCTACCATTAAGGCCTGTCCACCCTGTATTGCCGGTGGCAATTAACTTCGGCCACAGATCAGCCTCTGCCTTACGCAGTTCAGCGCCGCCCTGCCGTACGGCTGCCCTGGCAGCAGCCAGATCCGGTCGGTCCCGCACCGCTAACTCTATCAGATCTTTGGTGTTCTGTTCCATCCGGTCCAAGGGCACTTCTTTGGGTTCCTCGGTCACATCAAACGGAGCGTTGGCGGCCCATCCGACGGCCTTGGCCAATTCGCCCCGCGAAACCTGCACAGACCCACGGTCGGCGACCAGATTCAAGCGGACCTGGTCAGCCTTTGCCCTGGCCTGAAGTACATCCGCAATGGTGCTTACCCCGGCCTTTTTTCGCTGTTCCGTTGAACGCAGGCTGGTGAGGGCCTCATTAAGACTGACTTCGGACGCCTGCACACGGGCCTTATTCCCCAGATACCGGTAGTAGGCCTGAGGTACATCCCGGAGAAGATCCTGGATTGACTGGTTGTGATTCCAGTTGGCGGCGATAAGCGCCTGCCGGGCGCCCTCAGCCGTGGCCTCACGGCCCCCAAAATCCAGGAGGAGGTAACTGAGACTGAGGCCGACTTCGCCATATACCCCTCTATAAGAACCCAACGCTGAGGTTTGAGGAAGCTTTCCACCTGTCCCGCCCACATTGGCGCTGACGGTCGGATAGTAGCTTCCCCGGGCAGCCCCCCAACCGGCCGCAGCAGCCCTCGCCCGGTCCCAGGCCTCCTGCGTGGAGGGGTTGATACGAAGCGCAACATCCACAAGCTGAGCCAGGGTAAGTTTATCTTTAGAAGGCTTCAGTTCTTCAGGGATACCCGGCACTTTTTCAGCAGGAAGCGTATCGGGTTTTGCCGTCTCGGGCGCTTCATAGGCCTTACCCGGAGCAGGGGAAACAAATTTCTTAGGATCCATCTCCGGTAGATCCTTACTACATCCCAGACATGCCACCGCCAATGCAATGGATAAACAGAGGGCCTTCATCCTCCCCTTGACCCACTGCTGCATCGGCATCTGAACCAATGCAACATCAAAGTCCGTCAAACGCGAGCGAGTAATCTGCCCATTTTTAAGGAACATGGCAATATCCTCTTATGGTCTTTCGAAAATCCCCACCTGATGCAGGCCTTAGGCCGCAACCGAATCGGCAACCAGTATTCAGGGTTCAGCAAACCCCAACATCTGTTTTCGTCCAGGGACTCTATACGAAAAAGCCCTCAATACTCAAGAAAAAAGCATGGTGCTCCCCGACACTATTTGACGAGCATAACCGGGCACTGCGCCAAGATGCCAACCTTGTAACTGATCGTCCCCCAGCCCTGGGCCCTGTCGTCTACATCAATTTTGTGCGATTTCATTACAATCAGATCGATCCCATTTTCCCCTGCAAACCTGAGAATCTCCTGTGCCCTGTTGCCATAAACAACCCCTGGTACGATATCTACCTGCTTCTGGAACTGGGCTTTCATCTCATTCATATCTTCGAAAGACCTCTTTTCGAGAATCGTGTAGAATTCTTCAAACTCCTCAAAAGTGGTATTCGCTATGATCTCTATGACATGAAGAAGATTGATCTTTCCGTTGTCAATGGAGCAGAGTTTTACAGCGATATCGAGTGCGTGGTTATCCGCATCTGAGAAATCCGTAGGGACCAGGATATTCTTAAACATGGTTTTATCTCCGATCATACGATTTGCGCCGCTGAGAGACCACCTTGGAGCCGCGCCACAGTTTCGACGTCATGAAAACCTCCTGTAATCAGCCTGGTTCACCGACAGACCAATTCCCGAGCAGCCTGCCATAATTCCAGATGCTTATAACTGCTCCCTATCCTCTATCATCCAGCATCCAGCATCCAGAAACCAGCATCAAGCATCAAGCATCCAGTACCCAGTATCCAGCATCCAGTATCAAGTATCAAGCTTAATGCGTTTATACTTACAAGTCTCCAACGCTTATGTGGGTTCGAAGAGTGCTTCTACGGGGATGGGTCTGCTCAGGTCAGGATTATCCCTTTCTCGGGCAAGAGCTCCCGCAACAGATAGAAACGGTGGAGAGCGGCCGCCTGGTAGAAGTGAAATACCTGTTTACCAGTGATATTTGATGGGTTTTTCAGAAACTCAAACCCATCCCTCTGCCGATCCCATCTCTTTGCGTCGTATTCGGGAAGCTCTCTGTCCATATTTGTCGAGGCAAAGAGTTCGCCCGAGGAAATGGCATTGACCCATAATTCGCACCGTTCGGCCGTGCCGGTCTGGGTTTCAAGAATTCCCTGGATGACGCCGCGTCTTTCTTCAAAGTCCATGTGTGGCTGCTCGCGACCCTTGAGCCGCTCCGAGAACCGACAGAAGAAATGATAAAGCTTCTCGCACCCTTCTGAAAAGTCTCCTGGATTGGATCGGCGCTCCCGCTTGTCTGAATCGTTATAGTCATATCTGAAGCTCCAGTTCAGATAGGGGAGGTCGGGGTACGTGAGCACCGCGCCATGCCCTAAGGCTGATGTTACTTCTTCCGCAAACGTCCCTGCAACGATCTCCTGTATGTCCTCCCAGACCGGGGTCCACGGGTTATATTTTCTGAAAAAGGATTTCTCTTTTTCTTTTAGGTAGTTCCGGGTCCCCGGGGTTGCCCGTATTACGTTGATGGAAGGGGCATCCACGGCATTGAGCGGTGAGCTGACGCCGGAAAACCCCCAGTGTGAAAAGGTGTCGGCGTAAACATGGGCTGCGATGCCGATCAGCTCCAGACCGAAATCCACCGTCCGGGCGACCTCCAGGTGATGGTCCAGCATCTCCCGGACCAGCGTTCCGTCCTTTTCACAGACAAGCCATTCCATTAAATTTTCGCCCTTTCCGCCTGGCATGAAATGGAAGGGGACCCATACCTTGCGCTGGGCCGCAGTATTCAGGTTCTGGATCTGACCGGCGTGATGCGCCGTTACCTCGGATTCGAGCCTTCCGCCCACGGGATTAATCCGCTCTTCTACACTCACTGCATCATCTACATACTGGGAGGCATACGCGATAACCTTAGCGGCGCTGCTATTCATTCCGGCCATACGGGCCAGCGCGTAGACCCCATAGTAATGCATATCCAGTTTCACGGCCTATACCTCAAAATCGACCTTGATTTTAAACATTTTCTCAGCAGGCAGGTTCAGGATTTCCGTTACCCCTGTCTTATGGGAGATCTCTTTTAACGCACCATCAATATGGGCCCTATTCTCGGCAATAAAGGTGAACCAGATGTTGTAGCGATTGTTTCTCAGATAATTGTGCGTGACGCCCGGGTAGTCGTTGACAACCTCAACGAACATGTCGACCTTGTCTTCCGGCACCTTTGCAGCGCAGAGCGTGCTGACAAAATTGAGGCGGCGAGAATGAAAGTTGCCGCCGATTCTCCGGATGATTCCCTCATCTTTCAGTCTCCTGACCGCTTCAATAACCTTCTCTTCTGTCAGGTTCAGCCGGTCTGCGACGTCACGGTAAGGGCGGGACGAAATAGGGAAATCGGACTGGATTTCATTCAGAATATCTCTATCTGTCTTATTCATGGGTTATTGGGTTTGTTGGGTTCGTTGAGTTTATTGGGTGCAAGGTCCAACGTCCAAAGTCATCAGTCACTGGTCATTAGTCACTGGTCATTGGTAAAGTTTCCAAAATCCAATTCCCAATTTCACTTCGTCCTTCGTCAATCGTCGTTCGTCCTTCCAAAGCTATCCAGCATCCAGCATCAAGTCTTGCCCGGCTGGTACGCGCACAAAGGTTCCTCTGCCAGGAAATCGCCCGTCGCTTCAAAGGCCCTTGCCCGGCACCCACCGCAAACCCGCAGGTACTCGCATCTGCCGCATTTTCCCTTATAAGCAGAAGCGTCCCTCAACTGGTTGAAGATCTCCGACTCGCGCCAGACCGACTGGAAGGTAGCCGTTTTCAGGTCTCCACAGTTCAGATCCAGGTACCCGCACGGTTGAACCACCCCCTGATTCGAAATAAAGCAAAAAGCGGTCCCGCCCAAACAGCCCCGGGTCACGGCATCCAGACCATAGGTCTCGAAGCTGACTTTTTCACCCTTCCTGTGGGCCTCCTGACGGAGGATCCTGTAATAATGAGGGGCGCAGGTCGCCTTCATATGGAGGGGGACCCTCTCCCGCATCTGATAAAACCAGTTCAGGACCTGTTCGTATTCACGGGCATCAATCTCCTGATCAACCATCTCCTTAGCCCGCCCGGTAGGCACCAGCAGGAATATGTGATGCGCCACGGCCCCGAGTTCAACTGATAGATCCAGGATTTTTTCGAGATCGCCGATATTATGCCGAGTGACGGTGGTGTTGATCTGGAACTCAACATCTGCGTCTCTCAGCAACCGGACCCCTTCCAGCGCCCCCTGAAAGGCACCCGGGACCTTCCTGAACGCATCGTGCTGTTTTTCATCGGCCCCGTCAATGGAAATGCTGACCCTTTTTATTCCCGAGCCCTTCATCCTTTCGATGATCTCGGCGGTCAGGAGGGTCCCGTTGGTCGCCATGACCATACGAAGCCCTAATTGAGACCCCTGCCGAGCCAGATCAAAAATATCCTCCCGCAACAGGGGCTCCCCGCCGGTCAGAATCACGATCGGCTTTCCCACCTCACTGATTTGAGCCAAGATCTCAAAACATTTCGCCGTATCTAACTCGCCCGGGTAAGGCCCCCGCTCAGACCCGGCCCGGCAATGCACACAGTTCAGGTTACACCGCCGCGTCAACTCCCACGCAACGAGTCGGAGCTGGTTTCTGGATACTGGATGCTCGTTGCTGGTTACGGGTTCCATACTTCTGGCCTCTCATCACTGACCACTATACCCAATCGACAATCATCAATCATCAATCATCAATCGCTCCGCTGCTTCCTTTGCAAAATAGGTCAGGATAAGATCGGCCCCTGCCCTCTTAATGGACGTGAGCATTTCCATCATCACGCGCTCACCATCGATCCATCCCTTGCTTTCAGCGGCCTTTACCATGGCATATTCTCCGCTCACATTGTAGGCAGCCAGGGGGAGGAGACTTATTTCCCGGACCCTTGAAATAATGTCTAAATAGGGGATTGCGGGCTTCACCATGATCATGTCTGCGCCCTCTTCCATATCCAGTTCTGCCTCTTTCAAGGCCTCGAGGGCATTGGCAGGGTCCATCTGGTAGCCGGCTCGGTCACCGAACTGGGGAGCTGAATCAGCCGCTTCCCGGAACGGGCCGTAAAAGGCAGACGCGTATTTTACTGCATAAGAGAGGATACCGGTATCCTGATAGCCCTCCTGGTCCAGCGCCTCCCTGATCGCGGCCACACGGCCGTCCATCATATCGGATGGCGCGACGAAATCGGCCCCGGCACTCGCGTGCGAAACAGCCTGCCGGGCGAGCAGTTCCAGGGTGGCATCATTGTCCACCGTGTTGTTTATGATAACGCCGCAGTGTCCGTGATCGGTGTATTCGCACAGACACACATCCGTCATCACCACCATTTCGGGGATCTGTGCCTTTATGGCCGAAACCGCCCTTTGAACCACCCCGTCGTCGGCCCATGATCTGCTTCCGGTGGCATCCTTTCTGTCGGGCAGGCCAAAAAGGATAATGGATGGAATACCCAAAGACCACAGATCAACGGCCTCATCGACAGCGGTGTCCGGCGAAAACTGAAACTGGCCGGGCATGGACGGGATGGGGTCCCTTACACCCTCGCCCGGCTTCACAAAAAGGGGGGCAATAAAATCCTTTACCGAGAGCGTGGTCTCCCTGACCATCTCCCTGATTGCGCGGGTCCTTCTAAGTCTTCTGGGTCGTATTCGCATGGTTATTCATCTCCTTTTCAAAATATCTCCTCATCAGTCAGATAACAGGCCGGGTCTGCGGCCCAGATATCACCTGTCACTGCCTCTGCCCTTACCCTGAAATTTCCTGCGCAGACATCCAGCCACCGGCACCCGGCGCAACGCCCCTTAATATGCCTCTTTTTCTCCTTCAGTTTTGCCATTAACGGGTTGGACAGATCGGACCATATCTCACTGAAGGGTCTTTCACGGACATTGCCGAAACTGTAATGCCGCCAGAACTGGTCGGCATGAACTGCCCCATCCCAACTGACGCAACCGATACCCCTCCCCGAACTGTTTCCTTCGTTCATTTCAAGAAGCTCAAAGACCTCTTCCGCCCTCGAACGCCTCTCCCTCAACATTCTCAGGTAGAGATAGGGACCATCGGCATGGTTGTCAACGGTCAGGACCTCTTTGGTGATGCCCCGGTCATGCAGGTCTCTGGTCCTGTCAATGATCAGGTCGACGACTTCCCGGGTTTCCCCATGATCGAGGTCCTCCTTCATCAGTTGTGAGCCCCGCCCTGCGTAAACCAGATGGTAGAAGCATACTCTCGGAATCTTATATTCTTCAAGCAGGTCAAAAATGCGCGGGACCTCGGCCATGTTCATCCGGTTTATGGTAAACCGCAGACCCACTTTCAGTCCCACCTCCTGGCAGTTCCTGATCCCTGCCATTGCATCCTTATATGCGCCCTTTTTACCGCGAAAACGATCGTTGACTTCCTCCATCCCGTCCAGGCTGACCCCGACATACGAAAGCCCGACCGCTTTCAGTTCTTTGGCCTTGTCCTTGGTGATCAATGTCCCGTTGGTCGAGATAACGGCCCTCATCCCCCTGCTGACGGCATAGCTGGCGAGCGTGACTAAATCGGGTCGCATCAGGGGTTCACCCCCTGAGAACAGGATGACCGGCGCGCCAAAGGCCGCCAAATCATCAATGAGGGACAACCCCTGCTCATGGCTTAGTTCCCCCTCGGATTTGCGATCGATGGCCTTTGCATAACAGTGGACGCATTTCAGATTACAGGCCCGGGTAACATTCCAGACCACCACGGGTTTTTTGTCCTCTGAAAACTGGAGGAGATGGGACGGCAGATCACCGGACCGTCTCCCATAGCGCAGGGCATCCGAGGGCTCCACCGTGCCACAGTAAAGTTTGGATATACCGATCATTCATTCTCTCCATATTATCTGGATGCTGGATTCTGGATTCTCGATACTGGATGCCGAACCCCTTACACCTTGCGCCTTACGCCTTACGCCTTACGCCTTGCGTCTTACGCCTTACATCTTACACCTGAAACTGGACAACCCGCAACACTGAATGGTTACACCATTTGCCACTTGAAAGCATACCAGACTACAGAGCAAAACCGCAAGCCTTTTACCCATCACTGCACGCCTTGAAAAAAACGTAGCAGCCCGGCCTATTGACAAAAGCCATCATCAAATCATAGGAACTTCTGCTACATTTTGAAAGGCGCACCTGTTATGAAAAATCAAGAGTTGCTTTTTCAATAAGTTAGGTATAAGCTCTTTTTATACGTTATCTCTCGAACAAAAACCGGGTAAGGAGGTAAAGGTATGAAACGGAGCGTGAAATGGATGTTGTGTCTTGTGGTGGGGATGGCTGTCTTTTCGGTCCTTGTCGTAACACCGGTCTACAGTCAAGACGCGACCACCGGCCAGGGAAAGGCTGCTGCGGTAGAAAAACCCAAGCCTGTGGGCAGTGACTTAGGCCTTCAGGGAAAGTTAGGCAAAGCCATTTCAAAGGCCACAGCGGGAAAGGGAAAGGGGCTGATCGACAAAGATGCCGAGAAGGGATACCTGGGTATCCCGGGCGGCCCCAGGCTCAATCTATGGATAGGCTTCCTCTGGGCCATATGGGTGGGCTGGGTCTTTTCCACGGTGGGTGCCTTCGGGGGCATCATGGCCGGGGTCGGACACATTACCATTTTTGGGCTGGGCTCTTACGCCAAGACCTTCAAGACCTCAGCGCCCGACCTTAACAAGTATATCACCGACAGCATTCGGGTGTCCAACCAATGGCTGGTGGGGCTTTCCGCCCTGGTATCGAGTGTCAACTATGGAAAACAGAAGCGACTGGTGACATCGCTGGGGCTGTTCCTGGGGCTCGGTGCCCTTATCGCGACCCTTGTCGTGGTATTTACAACCGCCGGAAAGATCAAATTCTCTCAATATCAGGGGTATTTCGGGCTTATCGTCTTTATTATCGGCGGGTTTATGGTATACGAAATGTCGCCGAGAGGCCAGAAATCGAAGAAAAAGGCCCAGGCATCGGCCAAGGCCTTTGAGGAAACGGTGAAAAAGAAAGGGGATATTCATGAGCAGGGGGTGAAGACCCTGAAGTGGAGCCTTGCGGAGACGGAGATATCCTTTTTCGGGCAGACCTTTCGGTTCAGCCCCATCTGGGCCTTTGTGGGCGGATTTGTCATTTCCGCTGTGGCATCCTTCATTGGCGTGGGGGGAGGTTTTTTGTATGTCCCGTTTCTCACCAGCGTCGTGGGCCTGCCCATGTTCGTGGTGGCAGGGACATCAGCCCTTTCAGTGCTCATCGGCATGATCTTTGCGATTTTCAACTTCATGGTCCTGGCCGGCGTGAAGGTCTACTGGCCTCTGATCGGGGCTGAGCTCGTCGGCATTTTCGTCGGCTCCATGATAGGGCCGAGGACAGGCAAGTACATTCCCAATAAAGTCCTCAAATTGATCTTTATTGTACTTGCACTCTATGTGGGGCTTCGTTATACCCTCAGGGGATTCTTTGGAATCGACTTGATATAAAACGCGCCTGTGCGTGTCCGGGACGCAGGCTTCTATCCGATCCCGGACGCGCTAACCATCCTCCTGCTTAACCCGGCCATGCAAGAATTTGTTGATAACTTCGCTTTTCTCATGGATAGTTACCTGATCCTTCTTTACAGGATCACAGCAAACTCCCTTCTGGCCTATCTGATCGGGACCTTCCTTCTAACATTTCTCTGTGTGATTGTGGGCGAGTTCAGCGTATCCCTCGCGATCCGGTTCAACAGGCGGTATCTGAACCAGATGACTGAGGAGATGATAAGAAAGGAAAAACTGTCCATGGCGGCCTATGAGGCCGGAGACAGGGAGACCTACAAGGCCTTGAACAAGGAGGCCACCGACGTCTGGGGGAAGAGGTTCTTTACCTTGGTTGCGTATTCCGCGGGGATCCTCTGGCCCATCCCCTTTGCCCTGGCCTGGATGCAGACCCGGTTTCACCATGTGGCCTTCCCGCTGGCATGGCCTCTGTCTATTGTCTTCGGAGACACCGTGGGTTATACTTTTACTTTTATCCCTCTTTATATCCTCTGCCGCATTCTGTTCAAGTACATGCGGCCATGGCTCCCCTATTTCCGGGGGGTCCAAAAACTCCTGGACTCCTACAAATAGGGTTGACCGCAGGGGTTGCTTATCTCACTTATTTTCCTCATTTGTGGCCTCTTGTTCTACCGCCTATTTCCCTTCCAAAACCTTCTTAAGCTTCTCTGATAAAGTAGCAAGCGAAAAAGGCTTTTGGATAAAATCCTGAGCACCTGCATCTAAAATCTTCTGGGCAGGACCCTCAATGGCATAGCCGCTGAAAACAATCACCTTAAGGCCCGGGCGGGCTTTCATGATCAAAGGATAGACTTTTCCGCCTTCTATATCCGGCAGTTTTATATCCAGCAGGGCAAGGTCGATCTGGCCATCAAAGGTTTCGGCTATATGGATGGCAGCCTTCCCCGTTTTGGCTACCATAACCCGGTAACCTAATCTCTCCAACATTGCTTGGGTGACTTCAATAACTACATCTTCATCTTCAATTACTAAAATGGTCCCTTCACCGATGCCCAGTTCAATCTCCGGTTGCGTAACTGCCTTTGCTCCCTCCTTGCTCCCTGCGCTTATGGCAGGCAGATATATCCGGACTGTAGTTCCCTTTCCCAATTCAGAGTCCACATAGATCCAGCCATCATGATTTTTCACAATTCCATACACCGCGGCCATCCCCATCCCGCGGCCCTGAAATTTGGTGGTGAAAAAGGGTTCAAATATCCCGTTTCTTGTTTCCTCATCCATGCCTTTACCGTCATCCTCCACAGTGAGACAAATATAGGAACCCAGCTTAAGACCGGGGTACTGTTTTGTAAAATCCTCATCAAGATCCTTGTTCTCAGCAGTTATTCTGATGAAGCCCTCATCTTCTATGGCCTCATTAGAATTGGCTACTATGGCAGACAGGACCATCTGCATCTGTGTGTAGTCGGCCTTGATATGCGGGATATCTTTTGAGAAATGCGTTTCCACCCGGATGGCAGAGTTGAGGTCATGTTTCAGGATCGGCAGGGTTTGTATCACAAAATCATCCAGCTTCAGATCTTTGGGTTGATATTTCCCTCCTTGTGCATAGGCCAACAACCGGTCAGTCAAACGGGACATCCGATGACTGGCGCTCTTCATTGCCTTGAAATATTTATCTCTCCCCTCATCTTCAGGTAAATCCATTTTAAGCAGTTCAATGTTCCCCACAATCCCCATCAGAGCATTGTTGAATTCATGGGCAACACCGCCGGCCAATGTGGCAACAGCCTCCATCTTCTGGGCCTGTTGGAGTTGGGATTCCAGCCTTGATCTCTCCTTTTCGGCCTGTTTCCTGGGGGAGATGTCCCCGTAAATGACAAAGTGTCCGATTCGAGTATTGTCGACGATTACGGGTGCCGAACGCAGGGACACATCAATCAGTGCGCCGTCCTTTTTCCTGCGCACGGTCTCCGCATCCAGTGTCCCGCCCGAAGCGATCCGCCGGCGGTAAGCGCGGGCCTCTACAAGGCGATCCGGCAGCCCCACGAGTTCACTGATTTTTTTGCCCAATGCCTCTTCTTCCGGGTAGCCAAACATCCTGATGAACCGGGAGTTGACCTCGGTAATCGTGCCATCATCATCGAATATGGCAATGCCGTCTGGCATATTGTCCACTAGCCCCTCAAAATATGCCTTTCGGAACTGCATCTCCTCTTGAGCTTTTTTTCTCTCGGCGACTTCCTCGCGCAGTTGAATGTTCTGGGCACGCAATGTTTCCCTCATATGGCTGATTTCACGTCCCATCAATGAAAAGCAGAACATCACCAGGGAAAAGGAGAACCAGATAATGATCTCCTTATTCGTGTCAATAAACTGTGGATGAAATTTATACAAAAGACCGATCACAGCCCCGTACAGGATGATGGCGTACAGGTTCAGGTAGATGAATTCCCTGAAATTCAAACGCAGGAAACCGAATAGCATCCCCACAAGGAATAACATAAGGACCACCGGACGCAACTCGTTGAGGAAGTAGGCCGTCAGCATGATGCAGGTTGCTGTCCATAATATCTGCACAAAGGTCAGGCTCGGGTCGGCGAACTGTTTATTGAGCCCTGTCCTGATGATCGTGAAGATTGAAAAGTGACCAATCCACAGGGCCACGGTGAAAAGGACAAATCCGGTGAGCGAGAGCCGGAAAAGCCCTTGATAGTACATGGCGCAGCACATGACAAGGTGGATGGCGGCCATGCTGATGGCCAAGAGGGTCCGCCGGATACGCAGGGCCTGGCGGGGATCATCCTTAGGTATAATTGAAAATGCCATCTTTATGCATCCCGTTTTGGTATGATGTTTAGGCCCTTAGGTCCTTCATAATCAAAGGATAGACCTTTCCGCATTCTATATCCGGTAATTTTATATTCAGCAGGGCAAGGTCAATCTGGCCATCAAAGGTTTCGACTATATGGATGGCAGCCTTTCCCGTCCTGGCGACCATAACCCGGTAACCCACCTGAGTGCCTGATCGCCTTCCCTGCCTTGACCAAAACTGAGCATTTTTCAAAGGTCTCAAAGTGTCTCCGGTTTCGATTATCCCTGATCGTGCTTCAGCGTCAAGGGAGGAACTTTTATTCCGTACGGTCCATTTTCCTGAAAGATTCTAAAGAACATAAAGACTTCTTCGATAGAATGATTCTATAGCATGTTCTTGCATCTTATACTTGCTTTTCCGCCATTCACCGGCATTGAACCTGATTCCGGCCTGCTGCCTTTGCCTTGTAAAGCATTTCATCGGCAGCGGCAAGAACCGAAACAAGCGCAGCGTCTGAAAAACCACCGCTTGGGAACACCGAACTTAGACCGATGCTTATGGTAACATAATCAAGAGGAACGGGTTGTGCATGGGAAATCTTGAGCAGCTCAACATTGCTACGTATGGTTTCGGCAATTGTCATGGCGCCGGATATATCGGTGTCAGGAAGAACAGCTATGAACTCTTCTCCGCCATAACGGGCAACAAAATCACCCGGGCTGCGGATAGTGCCGGCCAGGGCCTGGGCCACTGCCTTAAGGCATTTATCCCCGCGGCCATGTCCATAGGCATCATTGTACTGTTTAAAAAAGTCTATATCCATAAGTAAAACAGAGAGCGGAGTTTTCTTCCTGACAGCCCTGCGCCATTCCCTGTCGAAAACCTCTTCAAACTTCTGACGGTTCGGGATTTCGGTTAAACCATCGATGCTTGCCATTTTCCGCAACATATCTGCCTGCCATTTCATTTTAAGCTGGGTTTTTACCCGGGCCATAACTATCGCCGCTTGAAATGGTTTGGTAATATAATCCACGGCGCCGAGATCAAATCCCTTTACTTCGTTCCCCTCTTCTTTCATCGCGGTGATGAAAATCACCGGGATATCCTTGGTCTGCTCGTTTTCCTTCAGGTTTCTGCACGCTTCATATCCATCCATCTCCGGCATCATGATGTCCAGCAATATCAGGTCAGGAGGATTTGACATGGCCCGTTCGAGGGCCTGCTTTCCGTCCTTAGCGACAATTACCTTATAGTCGGATTTCAGGATGTCAACAAGTATGTTAAGGTTGAACCGCTCATCATCTGCAATCAGGATCTTTTGCTTATCCTTTTCCTGCATGTGCGTCCTCCAATGGAATGTTCAGAGATTTGGCAAGTTGCATAAGTGTGTTCTGGGCGTCTTCGAAATCGTAACGCTCTATTTGATCCTTAAGCTTCTCCACGCCCTCACGGAACCGGGACCCAATAATACTGGCCCGAAGCGCTTCAAGGCATTCTTCTGCGCCCGCATCACCTTCCTGCAAAAGGCCCATCAGCTCGGTCATCAGGCCCCCGGCCTTTTCCAGATCAATATCCTGTTCATCCTCGACCTCGGTCTCTTCCCAATGAGATTCACCGGCCGGCTTCAACATCGTCCCAATCGATTCGAGCACCTCATCAAGTGATCCTGTCAATTCAGCTAAAAGGGCCTGTTTGTCAACCTTGGTATCGTAAATGAACGCCTCTTCCAGATCTGAAGCGTTTTTCAATAAATGTTCTGCCCCAATGGTAGCGGCAATACCCTTAATCGTGTGCGCCCTGCGCTGGATATACTCTGTTTGCCCGTTTAACAGGGCTTCAGCTATCTCCCCGGCCGCTGTCCGGTAATCATTGTAGAATTCAAGGAGCAGTTTCTTAAAGAACCCTTTTTTCCCTCCGACATTTTTCAGGCCTTCGCTTATGTTAATGCCCGGAAGCTCCACAGGCAGCTCATCGCGACCTTCTTCAGAGGGTGTCCGCTCTTTGCTCACGGGAGCGCTTCGATCGCCAGGCTTTATCCATTTTGTTAACACCGCATACAAATGGTCAGTTTTTATCGGTTTTGACAGGTAGTCATTCATTCCCGAATTCAGGCACTTCTCGCGTTCTCCAGCCATGGCATGAGCAGTTAAGGCAATAATCGGCAACGCGTCAGAGTTGTGCTCTTTCCGGATAATCCGAGTTGCCTCATGTCCGTCCATTTCCGGCATCTGGATATCCATCAGGACCAGGTCGAATTCTGATTTCCCGACTGCCTGAATCCCTTCTCTACCATTACTAACAACGGTTACGACAAACCCGGCCTGTTCCAACAATTCAGTTGCCACCTGTTGATTGATTGCGTTGTCCTCAACCAAGAGAATCCTGGCCCCTTTAATAAAATCTAATGCTTCGGGTGTGTCCAACATCTGTTCAGGTTCAAGGGCTGTTACACCTATTTCTTTTCCAACTTCCCTTTCAAAAATATCCATAATCATATCATAAAGGAGAGATGGACTTACCGGCTTGACAAGAAAACCTTCAATACCTGCATTTTCTGCCTGCTGCTTGATTTCTTCACGTCCATACGCAGTCACCATGAGTACTCCCGGTAACTTGGATAGCTCCGGGTTCTCTTTTATTCGTCTCGTCGTCTCTATTCCGTCCATCCCCGGCATTCTCCAATCCATGAGAACCAGGTCATACCCGGCGTTACTTTCAGCTTTTTCCAATTCTGAAAGCGCTTCCTGGCCGGATGCTACCTCTGTTGTTTCAAAGGAAAATGACGAGCAGATATCATTAAGGATCTGCCGTGCAGTGGGGTTGTCATCCACAATCAAAACACGAAGCCCTGACATCTTATCCGGCAGTATATACTGCTTCTCCTCAACTTCAGCCTGAAGCCCAAACCTTGCCGTAAAGTAAAATGTACTCCCTTTGCCGGGCTCGCTTTCCGCCCAAATCTTTCCACCCATCATTTCAGTCAATCTTTTGGATATGGCCAATCCCAATCCGGTCCCCCCATATTTCCGGGTAGTGGAAATATCTGCCTGGCTAAAAGATTGGAACAGTTTCTCTATCTGCTCACGGGTCATTCCGATGCCTGTATCCCTGACAGAAAATTGGAGCATCACCTGGTTGGATTCTTTGCCCATAGCATCTGGCGCCAGTTCCGTGCTGATGACGATCTCCCCCCTATCGGTAAATTTAACTGGTACCTTTCCGAGGGATAGATGTTGGGGAGGCGAGCGAGCCCTTTAGG